>Ga0181419_1000378_pt1 | contig 15561 bp, 22 predicted proteins | sample 42SPOviralmetaG_FD_130144 | JGI IMG/M metagenome (GOLD analysis project Ga0181419, IMG submission 130144) | Marine viral communities from the oligotrophic San Pedro Time Series (SPOT) site, San Pedro Channel, CA, USA - 42 SPOT_SRF_2013-04-24 | ecosystem: Environmental > Aquatic > Marine > Strait...
AATAACGAGAAGGCTCGTAAGGATATGGATAAGGTGAAGGGTCAAAAGAACCCTCACTTCGAAGAGTATGATATTTCTGAAGAGCGTAAGGAAGGTGAGTCACCTCAACAATATGCCGACAGAATGAATAAGAAGTATTCTGGTGGTAAGTCAAAGACTTATGATCCTATGAAGGATAAGAACTTCGACCACGACAAGGCAGAAAGAACCCGTGGTTCTATGGAAGAAGGTATGAGACATCGTGACGCCAAGACTGGTGAAGTAACAGACAAGCCTGAAATTGGTAAGACATACTACCCAGAAGGTCCTCGTGCTAAGTCTTCCGTAGCTCTCCGTAAAGAGAAAGAGGAGAGGGAAAGAAAGGGGATGAAGGAAGGTCTAGATCCCGTAGGTAAGGAAGATGGAGACATCGATAACGACGGTGATAAGGATAAGTCTGATAAGTATCTACTCAATCGTCGCAAGAAGATTGGTCAGGCGATGAAGAAAGAATCAGCTTGGCAAGAGTATCTAAATCGTAGAGGAATCTCTGAGGAAGTATTCTCTGAAGGCGATCTAATCGATGCAGGTCGTAAGAACGAGGGTGAAAGAAGGGGAAAAAAGATTACTGGGGAGGGTGTTGATAACTCCTCCTCTGTGAAGTTGATGCCTCGTATCTCCGAATCTGCTATTGTAACCGAGAAAGCGGAGAGTAAGTCACAACAGCGTCTATTTGGTATGGTAAGGGCAGCCCAACAGGGTGAAACACCAGCCTCCAGTAAAGTTGCTGAACTAGCTGCTAGTGTTGGTAAGTCAGATGTTTTAGAATATGCTAAGACAAAACACAAGGGTCTCAAAGAGAACTGTTGTGACAAGTGTGGTACTCCTGATTGTACCTGTGATGAGAAACCTAAGGCTAAGAAAAAGAAAGCTAAACTAGATGAGGCAGGGATGCCTATTCTGGAGTATTCTAGGAACAACGCTGACGGTCCTACACCTGAAATGATTGATCCTCCAAAGGATGAAGAGGGTAAGAAGGGTGTAAAGAACCCTAAAGGTAAGGCTAAGAGACCTGGTGCAGGTGACAGAAGACCTAATGATGGTGGTTCTGATCTACCATTTGATATGGGAACCGTACCCGGTGGCGGCGGTTGTGGTTGCTAAATAGTGATGTAGTTTTTAGGTATAACATGTCAAAAGTAGTGAGTCTACTCAAGCCAGCACTTCTCTGGTTGCGTGATTCTACCGAAGTAAAGAGACTAGTAATTGAACTCCTCCAGCGATACGCTGAGAGTACGAAGACTGATGTTGATGATTTACTCGTCGCCACAGTCAGTAAAGCACTCCTCCCTGAAGGAGCTGAGTGATGGAGTGTTTGTTAGTATCCCATACTACGTTTTGGGTACTAACAGGCGCGTTACTTCTTTCTGAAGCTATCGGTGAAACCAAATGGATTAAATCCAATGGAATTTTGTCATTCATCTTTGAACTTTTAGAGCAACTAGCTCGTATAGTACGAAAGGTACTATATCAACGTTAACCTAGGAGGTTCCAAAACCTTCTAGGTTTTTTCTTTATAAATAAAACTACCGGATATTCACACAAAGGAATCAACAAATGGCACTCTGGGGAAACAAAGACAATTTATTAGGTCCAACTCCAGTTACTATTGTCGGCACAGCAACCTCCGAGTTTTGGACTGCTGCCGCAACTGGAATTGGCACCATTGCAACAGGAACTACTATCGTATTAGGTGATGGTGGATCAGCAGGTTTTGCAGTTATCGAAGCAAGTCTAGGGGCAGACCTAGTAAAGGTTAACCACCTATCAGCACTTGCTGGATCTAACGCGGCTGTATATTCACTACAACCTATCTCACTTAAGAACGATCCTGGATACGCACCTACTTCAGCCGATGGCTCACTAGGACGTACTCAGAGACCAGTTGGTTTGAGTTCTGCAAACATGACAGCATCAGCTGGCACCGTATGGGAAGCTGATCACAGTGGTTGGGTTGGAGTTACAACCTACATGGATAACTCAGCAACACCTCCAGTGATGCGTGTTAAGAAGGAAGTTCTAGTCGCTATGTCTGGTATTCAGACTGGTGGACGTGAGTATCCTGGTATGTTTAGTGGAGCAGCTGCCGCAGTTGTTATTGGTGCAGCATCCGTAAGTGGTTCTGCCACACCTGTAGCACTCACACCATCAGCATATACAGTATCTACTGCTTCAGCAACTGCTGGTGACCTAACCTATGTTTGGTCTACTAACGATGGTTCTGCTACAATTACTGGTGGTACTACAACTACCGCTAACATTGGATTCAGTACAGCTGGTAGCTACAACGTTACTTGTACAGTTTCTTCTGGAACTGCCTCTGATTCACCATCAGCAGACACACTTGCAGTAGTCGCTAGCTGATAACCAAGAGTAAGAGATGAGATTTGACGAACTAAATGATGATAATTATCTCTTGTTTGCTATCAAGTTTTACGAGAATCCTCATGCGGTAACTCGCGATGATTTTGAGGATGATCTTAAAAAGATTAAGTATGTCAAACGTCTACTAAGACGTTATAGAAATACAGGTGTATTAAAAACACACCTCATACTTAATCACTTGATTGTATTATTCAATGTATTTGGGGACGCTGCCGTTCCCCTCCTTTTCTACAATATAGAAAAGGATCTATGGCCAGCATTAAAGGGGTTCCTTGTGTTTATGCACAAGTTACCTGAGTTTCCTAGGACACTTATGGATGAAGTGCCCCTGGATGAATATTGCTTAGAACAACTGGAGAACTTAGATGAGTCATCCTAAACTAGAAAAGTTAATAGAAGCCTTTAGGAAACTAAAGGAAGACGCAGGGATGACTGTTGGTGGTGGTAACATTGCTGGTATGCCCCCAGAAGATACTGATCCTCCTGTGGATTTGAAGAAGAAAAAGAAGAAAGTCTTAGCAACTTTCCGTAGAAGTTTACCCAACCAATAGAAAAATATGTTCGAAAGGAATGGCAATGTTCAGTTGGCAGTCCTTGAGGAGAAACTAAGTACAGTAACTGAAGTTATCTCCAAGCTCGATGAGAACATTGAGCAACTTAGTAATCTCAGTGTCAACGTTAGTAAGATGCTAGCGGTTCATGAAGAAAAGCTAGATGTTTCTAGGGAAGTTTCTCTGGAAACTGAAAAAGAATTAGAAGATCTATCAGATAGATTAGAAGAAAAGTATAATAGTTTATCCAAAAGAATCTCTATCTTGGAAAGAAGAGTTTGGATGGCTGTGGGTGCTTTTACCATTGTAGTATTCTGTTTTCAGATTGGTATCATAGAGGGTGCTGCATTATCCCAAAAGTCTGATATAATGGAGGTGTACCTCACTGAGTGAATACTGAATGGATTTTGTTGACTCCAAGTTCATAAGCTTAGTATCCTCTCGCTTAGCGAAGTTCAAACAGAAGAAGTCAGACCTGTATAACTGCAGGTGTCCCATTTGTGGAGACTCTTCTAGGAACCGAACTAAAGCGAGGGGATATATTTATGCGGTGAAGCAAAATACAAACTATAAGTGCCACAACTGTGGTGTGAGTATGTCATTCGCCAACTTCATAAAGGAGATAGACCCTGTATTGCATAAACAGTATGTCTTTGAGAAGTTTAAGGGTAAGAACTCTACGCCCATCAAGAATACTAAATCAGTTCTGGATAAGTTTTCTTACGAGCCTAAGTTTAAGAAGAAGACAAAGATTGATCTACCCTCTGCCTTTGACATAAAACTATCTAAGGAGTATCTGGATAATAGGAAGATTACCTCTGGGGAGTTTTATTACACAGATAACTTCAAAGAGTTTGTAAATGTTATTAAGCCAGGGACGTTTGATGACGAACGTGGTGGACCTAGAATTGTAATTCCACTGTATGACAGGGATGGTGTATTGTTTGGTTTACAGGGAAGATCTCTCCTACCTAGTAAGGTTAAATATATCACAATCATCCTCGATGAAGACCAGCCAAAAGTGTATGGTTTGGAGAAAATAGATCCCACACAGAGGGTATATTTGGTTGAAGGACCCTTCGACTCCACATTCATAAATAACTCACTCGCTATGTGTGGTGCTGATGTAGTATTAGATACACTGGGACTACAAGAACTAGTATATGTGTACGATAACGAACCTCGTAATAGAGAAATCTGCAATAGGATTAATAAAGTTATCGATCAGGGTAAGAAAGTTGTTATTTTCCCCACAAATATAGAACAAAAAGACATAAATGATATGATCTTAGCAGGGCATGATATAATGACTGTATTGGGATCTAATGTCTACCAAGGACTAACTGCTAAAATTAAGTATAACGAATGGAAAAGATTATGAATTCTGTGATCAGTGTTGTTAAGAGGTCTGGTGACAAGGAAGTACTTGACATTAACAAACTTCACGTAATGGTCGAGGCTGCTTGTGAAGATCTATCTGGAGTCTCTGCTTCACAGGTGGAGATGAACTCTAATATTCAGTTCTATGATGGTATTACAACCGATGCTATTCAAGAAATTCTTATTAAGAGTGCTTCTGATCTGATTGATCTTGACCACCCAAACTACCAGTATGTTGCTGCTAGGTTGTTGTTATTTGCTGTACGTAAGCAAGTATATGATCGTATGCATGAACTACCCGATGTCAAGTCACACGTTAGTAAGTGTGTAGACGCAGGTGTATATGATTCTGAAATCTTTAATCTCTACAGTGACGAAGAGTTTGCTGAGTTTGATAAGATTATCAACCACGACAGGGACTATATCTTCACCTTTGCTGGTCTCCGCCAGGTGGTAGATAAGTATTTGGTTCAGGATAGAACCAACAATAAGGTATATGAAACTCCCCAGTTCATGTATCTCCTTATCGCCGCTACTATTTTCTCTCAGTATCCCAAAGATACTAGAATATCCTACGTAAAACGTTACTATGACGCAATCTCAAAACACCGTATCAATATTCCAACGCCTATTATGGCAGGCGTTAGAACGCCCCTTAGGCAGTTCGCTAGCTGCGTTCTTATTGATTCCGACGACAGTCTCGATTCTATCTTTAGCTCTGATATGGCTATTGGCAGATACGTTGCGCAAAGAGCTGGAATCGGGATCAACGCTGGAAGAATCCGTGGTCTCAACAGTAAAATCCGTGGTGGAGAGGTCAGCCATACCGGGGTAATTCCATTCCTTAAGAAGTTTGAAACTACCGTTCGTTGTTGTACTCAGAACGGTATTAGGGGAGGTTCGGCAACAGTTCACTTCCCTATCTGGCACCAAGAGATTGAAGATATCATGGTGTTGAAGAACAATAAGGGTACAGAAGACAATCGAGTGAGGAAACTTGACTACTCCATCCAACTATCAAAGATTTTCTATGAGCGTTTCATCCAGAATGGAGAAATTAGCCTCTTCTCACCGCACGATACGCCGGGCCTCTATGATGCTTTTGGCACTGATAGATTTGATGAGCTTTATGTTCATTACGAACGAGCTCAAGATGTTCCAAGAACGACTATCAACGCACAAGAATTGATTATGGATCTCCTGAAGGAGAGAGCAGAGACTGGTCGTATCTATATTATGAATATTGACCACTGTAACTCTCACTCATCCTTCCTCGATAAGGTGGAGATGTCCAACCTCTGTCAGGAGATTACACTACCTACAAGACCCCTAAACCACATTGATGATACAGAAGGTGAGATTGCTCTCTGTATCCTCTCTGCACTGAATGTAGGTAAGTTACGCAACGTGGAGGAGATGGAAGATCTATGTGACTTGGCAGTTCGTGGTTTAGATGAACTGATTGACTTCCAGAACTACCCCATCAAAGCCGCTGAGATCGCCACCAAGAACCGTAGGTCTCTGGGTGTTGGTTATATTGGTCTGGCACACTACTTGGCAAAACACCATGTGGGGTATAACGATGAGGAGGCTTTCTCTCTCGTTCATAGACTAACAGAACACTTCCAGTATTATCTAATCAAAGCAACCACTAATCTTGCCAAAGAGAAGGGAGCTTGTGGTTGGTCTGATCGCACTAAGTATAGTCAAGGTATTCTACCTATTGACACATACAAGAGTGATGTGGATGAGATTGTTCCTAACGTTCTCGAATTAGACTGGGAAGCCCTACGAGCTGATTGTCTGAAGTATGGAGTCCGTAACTCCACTCTATCCGCACAGATGCCCTCTGAGTCCTCCTCAGTCGTCTGTAACGCTACCAATGGTATAGAACCACCCAGAGGGTTCTTATCAGTGAAGAAGTCCAAGAAGGGAACCCTGAAACAGATTGTTCCTTCTTACCCATACCTCAAGCAGTTCTACACTCTTCTATGGGAGATGGGTAGTAATGAGGGATACATCAAGATTGTATCTGTGATGCAGAAGTTCTTTGACCAGGCTATCTCTGGGAACTGGTCATATAACCCTAAGAACTACCCAAATACTGAGGTACCAATGAGTGAGATGGTCAAAGACTGGCTCACTACATATAAGTATGGTTGGAAAACTTCTTACTATCAAAATACATATGATATGTCCACGGATACCGGAGAAACGGATACCAAAGATGAACTAGAATCATTATTATCACAGATCGAACTTCTAGAAGAAGACGACTGTGATAGTTGTAAAATCTGATCCACAAAGTGATATAATAGAATCACTAAGCAACCCATAAACTAACTCCCAACGACTATGAAGTTTCTACCAAATACAGGACATATTGAAGGAATGACCGTGTTCAATCAGAATCAAGTTGATGCTAAGACACAACCAATGTTTTTTGGTAAACCTTTGGGGATACAACGTTATGATACCTATAAGTATCCTATCTTTGAGAAACTAACTCAACAGCAACTAGGATACTTTTGGAAACCAGAGGAGATCTCTCTCCAGAAAGATAGATCTGATTATCAGAAGTTGCGTCCAGAACAGAAACACATCTTTACTTCTAATCTAAAGTATCAGATTCTTCTAGATTCTGTACAAGGTCGTGGTCCTGGAATGGCTTTTGCTCCCTATTGCTCTCTCCCAGAGTTGGAGGGTTGTCTAAAGGCTTGGGAGTTTATGGAGATGATTCATAGCCGGTCTTATACCCACATCATCAAGAACCTATATCCAGATCCCTCTGAGGTATTTGATACTATTCTGAAAGATGAAAAGATCCTCGAACGAGCAAAGACGGTTACAGCGGCTTATAACGAATTCATTAATGCCGCCCACGAATACGACAACGGAAACACATGGCAACACGCAAATGAAGACGTACCTACGGCTATTGTCAACCGTTATGACCTTAAGCGTAAGCTTTACCGTGCTATGGCTAACGTTAATATCCTAGAGGGTATTCGTTTTTATGTTTCCTTTGCTTGTTCTTTCGCCTTTGGTGAACTAAAGCAGATGGAAGCATCAGCTAAGATCATCTCACTCATTGCCCGCGATGAGTCACAACACTTAGTTATCAGTCAGAACATTCTCAAGAACTGGAGGAATGGTGATGATCCTGATATGATTAAGATTGCTGAGGAACAGAAACCTTGGCTAATTGAAACCTTTAAGTTGGCAGTAGATCAGGAGAAAGCCTGGGCTGAATATCTCTTCAAGGATGGATCTATGATTGGTTTGAATGAGAAACTACTAGGAAACTATGTTGAGTGGATCGCTAACCGTCGTATGAAGGCTGTTGGACTAGACCCCATCTACGACATTGCAGCTAAGAATAACCCTCTACCTTGGACAGAACACTGGTTGAACTCCAAGAGTGTTCAGGTTGCTCCCCAAGAGACAGAGATCACCTCATATATTGTTGGTAATGTGAAACAGGATATGAAAGCAGATCAGTTTGCCGACTTCTCTCTATGATGGAATACTCCCATTCCAAGTTAGATCCAGATGTATATACTATAGATGGGGTATTTTCCCCTAAAGAATGTGCTGAAATATATGATGAATTCCTGATTCCATATGATAGAATCAATGCCAAGAGGGAGTATTCTGTATCTAAGAATAACCCCTTTTGGTTTTGCCTTCACAAGGGGGCATCTGATTTTGGTATTGGAGATAACCAGAAATTTATTTCCTATACCTATCGTATCAAGTATTTTATTAAGAAGATATTAAAACCTGACTTTCCTTTTCAGTTGGAAAGAATCAATACCAATATACAATACCAAAATCAGGATAGTCCATTTCATTTAGATGGATTCGATGGTATTGTTGATGGAGTTAATGTGCCCAAATGGACTTGGACTTTCCTGTTCTTCTCGTCTAATACATGGAATACTGAGTGGGGTGGTGAGTTTATCTGCTCTACTGCCACCAAGGGTGTGTATAGGAATATATCTTACATTCCAGGTAGGTGTGTATTGTTTAATGGTCACCTAGAACATAGAGGTTCAGCTCCAAATTGCTTCTCAGAGATGCCTAGAAACACTGTAGCTTGGACTTTCTCGTCCGTGGACGCACACATAAAACCCGATGCAACTAGCTAAATTTCCTAGATAGACACGTCACATGATAGAATGATGTATATCACAAGGAGGATATCATGTCTAGTGAACCGTTTCTTGAATGGATGGTGAAACCACCCATTTCGGATGAAGAGTTGATGTTGATCTGTTTAAACAATGCCCCATGTGGTACGAATAAGAAACAGGCAACGAAACTGATCAGAGTATTAGAAGCTAAGTTGGCATCCCCCACGGGACACGCTAATATATTTCCACAACCAAATCCAGAAGGGGAGTCAGATTATGTTTGGTAATGTACTTCTATGGATTGCTGTGCCATTTGTAATTACTACTGTGGTATTTGGATTATACAAAGGGGAAAATGACTATTATGATTCCGACGATTATGATGGCAATGGAACCGCACACTAAGATTCGTTACGATTTCGCTATGAGTTCTTTCTCTAGAATGTATGGTGTTAAATCTATATCTGCATCAGAATCTCATTCTAGATTCTGCAAAAAGTGGGCAGACACTGGGGATGAGAACCCTCCAAGTGGAACTCTAACTGAAGTTGACTTCTACTTTAGGGACTTGTGGGGTATTTGGGGGGAGTATATATAGTGGGCAAGTATACCACAGCGTTGTTTATACTAACTTCTATTTCATTAGCGATATATTGGGGACTAAACAACGCCTACCCATAATATTAAATATGATTGCTTCTTACAAGAAACTCGAAACTGAAAACTTCATGTTGCGGTTGGAAGTCGAAAGACTGAGAATGGCATTACAGGAAACTCAAAAAGAGTGGGCTCATCCAGAGTCTTGTATTAGAAATCAAAGTCCCTGGAAATAAGTTAGGGGGGTGGTTGCCACCTCCCTTTTTTTGTGCTATAATACCTTTGTGAAGGGAAACAGGGGCTGCTTAGCATTTAGCATCTAAATACCCTATTGAGAGAGGTTATCAACTACTATGGCATACAGAGTTTGGCATTCACCAGTAAAGAGTATTATTCTACAGACCTATGAAGAAGTAGTTGTATACTATGCAATGCAGTTAGCAGCACATAATACTACTCCTAGTTGTTGGGAAGAAGTCCCTGCATAGATAGGATAGAATAATTATGTTATGTGAAAGAAGTAGATTATGAGAACCCATGGATCTATCTGGAGAGCCCCTTTACTGATAATGATGTGCTGGACAACTTTGGTTTTGTTTACCGTATTACCAATAAGACAACAGGAAGAAAGTATTTGGGAAGAAAGGTATTCTGGTTCCACAGAAAGCCTCCTGGTAAGAAACGAAGGGTAAAGAAACCATCTGATTGGAAGAAGTATTATGGGTCCAGTGATGAACTTAAAGCGGATATTCAACTCTTGGGAAAGAACAACTTCCACAGGGAGATTATGTCATTGCATAAGACTCTGGGGAAGACAAACTTTGCAGAGACAGAAGCACTCTTCCAATACAAAGTATTGACAGAGAAACTTGACGATGGGTCTCCAATGTATTATAATGGGAACATACTTTCCCGATATTATAGAAAAGATTATTTTAATTATGAGGACTAATGAGTTATTTTACTGATCATTTTGGGGAAACATATAAGGTTATCCGTAACTATATCCCACCAGAAGAAGCATTAAGGTTGGGGAATGAGTTTAGACAAAGTATAGCAGATGATGAAATAATTCCGGTTTCTGAAGAAGGAGATAGATATGATTTCTATGATAATGTGTCACAGGTAGCAATTCTTTCAGAAAAAGTATCAGAGCTGAATACTTTATTGGGTAGAAAAGTTCTCCCTGCCTACGCATATTTGAGACAATATGGTTCAGGAGGTTTTCTGAGTAAGCATATAGACAGACCATCCTGTGAGGTATCTCTGAGTATTCACCTGTGTGGTGATAAGGAATGGGCGTTCTGTATAGAGGATAAGGAAGGAAACCCCGTAGAACTCATCCTACAACCCGGAGACGCTGTTATATATGACGCACCCAATGCAACTCACTGGAGAGAAGTATATACAGGTGAGTTCTATGTTCAAACCTTTCATCATTATGTTTTGTTGGGTGGTGAGTATGAACATTTATTCTTTGATAATCTCAATACCACCTTTTCTCTGAAAACTTATATCCAACAATATGAGGCAGCTTTACCTCCTGAAGTATGTGACGAGATTGTTCAATACGCTCTAGATCGAGAAGATAGGTTCTATACAGCTCAGACTCTTGCTGAAGATACTTATAAATTACTTTATAGACCTAGAGTATGTGAAGGTTTTACTGTTGAGTCTACAGATCCTATCGATCAAATCTTATTCAAATACATATCAGAAACTTGTAAGAAATATGCGACACGATTTCCACATTTCAAAATCTCTAATGATAGTGGATATGAGATCCTGAGGTATACTCCAGGTGGTAGGTATGATTTTCATACAGATCAACATGCCACTTTTAATAGGGAAGCAACTGTCATCGTTAATCTTAATGACGACTATACTGGTGGTAGGTTATGTCATATTCACGATGACTACAATATCAGAATGGGTAAGGGTGATATCATTATCTTCCCCTCTAACTTCATGTATCCCCATCGTATTACTCCTATATTATCTGGAACTCGTTATTCTGTTGTAACCTGGACAGTCTAAATACTCTGTTATTTCGGATAGAGTGATGAGAATTGATTTCAGTAACTTTTTCAAATACTATAATGGTGATCTAAAGAACCATATAGATTCTATTGATCTATTGGAGCGTGAGATTGAAAAGGTTGCTCCACATCTTCTAGAAGATGAGGCAGAGTGGGTCAAGTTATATCGTAATACTCCTGAGGTTGAGAAACCAGATAAGGTTATTGCTTTACCTGTACCCTACTTTCCACAGACAGATAACTATACACAACCAGAGAGGACTTGTAACTCTTCCTCTTGTGCTATGTGTCTAGAATACTTTAGACCTGGAACATTAGTTGGATCCAAAGGTGATGACGCATATATCAGAAAGGTATTTGCTGTAGGTGATACTACAGATCACTCAGTCCAGACTAAAGTTCTAGCAGACTATGGTGTAGATTCTGAGTTCAACTATTCACTCAGTTTTGATAATCTAGATCATGAACTTGAGAACAAGAGACCTGTTGTGATTGGTATCCTCCACAGGGGAACTCTAGCACACCCCACAGGGGGTCATATGGTTGTTGTGATTGGTAAGACTGCAGAGGGTGATTATATCTGTCACGACCCCTACGGAGACCTTAACGATGGGTATACCACCAATGTATACAACGGTCAGTCTGTAGTCTATAAGAGAAGTGTTCTAGAGTCTAGATGGACTCCTGATGGTCCCACCAGTGGATGGGGACGCACTTTCCAAGCAAAGGTCATTGCAAAAAAGTCTGAGGAGGGTAAGTTGCCCTCCGCTGGTGTTGAACTCATTAAAGAGTTTGAAGGACTTCATGTTGTAAAGTCTGATGGAATGATCCATGCCTATCCTGATCCTCTATCTGGTGGTGAACCCTGGACTATTGGTTGGGGTTCTACTAGAGATCTTGATGGATCTGCATTCCATTCTGGGGATAAAATAACCAGAGAGAAGGCAGACATTCTCCTAGAAGAACAACTCAGAAGAGATTATCTTTCTACACTGGAGAGAACTATTCCCTATTGGGATGAGATGAATGACAACCAACACGGAGCACTCCTTAGTTTTGGTTACAACCTAGGAGCAAGTTTCTACGGAAGTCCTGATTTTAACACAATAACTCGTGTTTTGCGAGACAAAGAGTGGAATAAAGTCCCTGATGCGTTATACTTGTATCGTAATCCAGGAACTCCTGTAGAGGAGGGTCTATCTAGACGAAGGATTGCAGAAGGAGAACTTTGGGAGAGCTGAATGATTGCACTTGATATATTCTGTGACTGGTTCACTGGGAGATGGAACAACCGTGCTCAGGCACACTCCAACCCCAGAGGTCAGGCATATGTGATGGCTAGACACGATAGAATATCAGAACATGAGTTTCGATGTGTCTACCACTATCATAGGGATAAGACCCCTTATAGGGACTTTACCTTGAATATCAACGGACACGATAGTGATATTATTCTGTCTGATAAGGAAACTAAGTTAGTTTATTCTTTATATAACGGAGCGTATACCTGTCACTTTGATAAAGTAATCAAAGGAAAGAGATATGTATTTGATTCTGTATTAGCGAACACTTTCTATAAACTTAATGACCAGTGTTTTGACGGAACTCGATTAGTTCGAGGTCTAGAAACCGGTGAGTTCTATGATTTTAGGAAGGTATCAGATTAACGAATTCCCACCCACCATTCACGAACACAATGTTCGATGTCTTCTTGGGTGGGGTTTTTTATGTCTATGAGTTCGTGGCACTCATCTATCATGGCTTCTAGTTGCTGATTACATGTAATGATATCAGTCATTTCTTTGTGTCTAGACATTTTCAAAGTCATTTGAATACCGACGCCACTTCATATAGAGTTATTTAGTTCTCACGAAACTCTCAGGTATAGGAATGAGATAATGTGTTATAATGTAAATAACTTAATATTTTCTTCATATACATAACGAAGAAACTATTAAGTTTCGTATTGTTGTTTGTAAATTAAAAGTTTTGGATTACACTAAGAGATCGATTATTAGAAAACTAGCAGCTATTGTTGCGATTGGCTTTGTGGGTATTCCTGCAGGAGCTGGTCTAATCCCTACTCTAGAACAGTTTCAGGCAGAGAATGGATATGGTGAAGTAGTGGAGGAGGATATAACTGAAGAGGTGGTGGAAGAAGTAGTAGTGGCAAAGCGTTGGGTTCTACCCAATGGAACACATAATGAGAAGGTAGTACTCACTGCTCTACAGGATAGAGGTATTACTGATAAAATTGCTCTAGCAGTTGTTCTGGGGAATATTAAACAAGAGTCCAGGTTCCACTCCAACATCTGTGAGGGTGGTGCAAGGGTTCATTATCATGGTTGTAGGTCTGGTGGTTATGGTCTTATCCAATGGACTACTTCAGATAGATACAGAGGACTTGGACACTTCGCTACTAGGGTTAATGGTGACCCTTCCAGTGTAGAAACTCAAGTTGGATACATTTTCAATGAGAGACAATGGTTAGACATTGAGTCATCCCTTAAAAGAAATGGTCATAGTGTAGGATACTACATGAATAAGGCGTACTACTGGTTAGGATGGGGTCACCACGGAGCCAGAACTCACTACTCACATGACTATGCGGCTCGTCTCATCTTTAAATAAATAGATGAAAAACCAATGAAAGTTCCAGAGTTTAAGGTTAGTTTTCAGTTTGGTAAGAAGAAGAAACACCCTCTCCGTTTATATGTTATAGGGGCAGTGTTGAGCTTTGTTATCGATATGTTGCATACTTTTTTGAGGGTTCCCTCAAAAGATCTCTGGGCTTTGGTTGACGAAATAGGAAAAGAGCTTAGAATAGAAGATATCAATGAGCTCGTTCTGAATAGTCCCGAACTACTACAGGCTAGAATCGAACGAGAAGTTGGCGGTGCTATTGATGATCACCTCAAAGAAACGGGTCATAAAGATCCAGAGGTTGAATCAGTATTCACCGAAACACTAAAGGGAGAAACACCCCTAGGTGGCGAACTAAGAATCCGCGGCAAGTGGGTTCCCGAAAATAAGGAGGACCAATGAAACGATACAACAAAGTGATGCACTACATACGTGAATCTCTTCGTAACCCAGGAGCATATTCTGAGGAGGAGATTACATATATGCGAGAGCAACTAAAACTCCTGGAGGAAGAGAAAGAAACTATTAAACGGGAGAAGAATCGTGGATTTGGATCTTAAATTCATTGGAGATGATTGTCTTAGGGAACCATCAGTAAATATCGAAGATATTACAGAGGATGTAGTAACTTTAGCTGAGGCAATGAAACAGAAGATGATTGAGTGTAATGGTATTGGTTTAGCAGCCCCACAGGTTGGTAAGAATATCAGACTCATAGTTGTTAGACTAATGTGTGGTATGACTGTGGAGATGATCAATCCACGTATCAGTTGGACTTCTGATGATAGATGTACACTGGATGAAGGTTGTCTTAGTATCCCAGGAACAACACAACTAGTGGAGAGATATAAATCCATTAGAGTTAAATTTCAGGACATTACAGGACAACATAAATATTGGAAATTATCAAAAATGGATGCAAGAGTGGTTCTACATGAGTATGATCACTTGGAGGGTCTATTGATGGTTGACTACCAAAAGAATGACTAACTTTATGGATACTGACCTAGAAGACTGGGAACAACTCCCAGATGATAATTATGATGGATCTGCCCAAATGATTAGACGTGGGCGAATCCAACATCTAAACCACCTTTATAGTATTAGTAATGAGTATGAAAACGAGGAGAGCGCGTCTTGAAGAAGTCATCATGGAATACCTAGATGACGAATACTCATCGCGAAGTATCTACGAAGAATTCCTATCAGTAATGATGGATGAATGTCAAGGTAGGGAAGAAGCATCTAAGAAAGCATTAGAGCTTAGGGACCTGATGTTGGGCGATAGACCTGTATTTTAACTAAGGAGATTATCAATTATGGATAAGGAAGTTAGCGATTTAACACTCACAAGAGTTGAGTGTGAGAAATGTGGCGCCACTTGGATCAATGGTAATCACGTATGGAAGACTGGTAATACTGGAAGTGAAACTGATCTAGCTGGGTTAGTTTGTAATAAACTAGGTGATGATAATTGTATCAACCCTCTAAGGGGTGCAGAAACAGGTGACACTTGGGAACAACGCCTTGGTGATATGGAAACCGGTTTCAACTCTAAACGAGAGCGTTTAGAAGATCAGAGAGCAAGGTTCAAGGAGCAATATGGGGAAGACCCCCACTTTGACGATTGATAGGAAATGAAGCGATTAAATAACCCTAATCGCTTCATCAAGTGGCACACCCCCCTAGGCAAACCTATGGGGATGCGTTATAATATGAAGGTAATCAACCAGAGAGATGACACAGCTTAAAACAAAGTTCCGCAAGTCTATCGGTGTTCTCAACGAAGCC
>Ga0181419_1000384_pt1 | contig 15434 bp, 11 predicted proteins | sample 42SPOviralmetaG_FD_130144 | JGI IMG/M metagenome (GOLD analysis project Ga0181419, IMG submission 130144) | Marine viral communities from the oligotrophic San Pedro Time Series (SPOT) site, San Pedro Channel, CA, USA - 42 SPOT_SRF_2013-04-24 | ecosystem: Environmental > Aquatic > Marine > Strait...
ATAGAAATCTAATAGTTGTCAGAATAAGATGCCTCTTAATAAGCTTGAGAATTTTATTAAGAATGCCGAAGGTCGCATTCTATATGTTAACCCCAATGACCTTGACTCTACTGATGGTATTGAGAACCAAGGTAACTCATTAACAAAACCTTTTAAAACTATCCAGCGTGCTCTAATTGAGTCTGCTAGATTCTCATATTTGAGAGGTGATGATAACGATTTAGTAGAAAAAACTACCATTTTAGTGTTTCCTGGTGAGCATTTAATTGATAATAGACCTGGATATGCGATTAAGGATGTAGCAAATGTTGCAACAGCAGTTGCTCCTGGTGGAGCAGAGACATTTGCAGGATCTGAATTAACTCTTACTCTCAATTCCAACTTTGACCTTACCCAGGAAGATAATATCCTGTATAAGTTTAATAGTATTAATGGTGGTATCATTATTCCCCGTGGAACATCTATTGTTGGTCTAGATTTAAGAAAGACGAAGGTTAGACCAAAATACGTTCCAAACCCAACAGATCCTAATGCACCAGATTCAGCAATCTTCAGAATTACTGGTGCCTGTTACTTCTGGCAGTTTACATTCTTTGATGGTGATGAAACAGGATTGGTCTACACTGATCCTAGAGATTTTTCCGAAAATAATAAATCAGTTCCTACATTCTCACACCACAAACTTACTTGCTTTGAATATGCTGATGGTGTAAATATCCCCTCTGGATATGATATTACTGACCTTGATATGTTCTATAGTAAGGTCAGTAATGCCTTCAATAGAGCATCTGGTAGAGAAATTGATCAGAAGTTCCCTGCATCCCCAGATTCATTCTCTAAACAGAGACCAGAATGGGAAATTGTTGGTGCCTTTGCATCAGATCCAATCAAAATCAGTAGAATTATTTCTGGTGATGGTGCGACTCCTGGAAACATTGTTACAGTTACCACCCAAATTGCACACGGATTAAACTCTGGAACACCTATTAAAATTCGTGGTATTAATATTGCAGATTACAATATATCTACGAAAGTTGTTAATGTTCTCAGTGACACTGCATTTACATATTCTCTCCCATTCGTAAGATCTAATCTTCCTGCTGGACCTGGAGCAGGTCTTGCGCCTGGAGCAGATGGTAGTGTAACTATTGAAACTGATACTGTATCTGGTGCATCACCATATATTTTCAACGTATCACTTCGTTCCGTCTTCGGTATGAACGGTATGCACGCTGATGGTAGTAAAGCAGATGGTTTCCGCTCCATGGTTGTTGCACAGTTCACCGCTGTGTCCCTCCAGAAGGATGACCGTGCATTCGTTAAGTATGATCCTACCAGTAGACTTTACGGCGGCATTGCGGTTAGCAGAGTAGCAGGAGATGAGTTATCTTCAGGTGCTTCATCTACTAATAATCAGACAGTATTCCACCTTGATTCTGATGCTGTTTATAGAGAAGGGTGGCAGACTAAGCACATTAAGATGTCGAATGATTCAGTCATTCAAGTCGTTTCTGTGTTCGCTATTGGTTTCCATAAGCATTTTGAATGTTTGAGTGGTGGTGACGCATCAATTACCAACTCCAACTCCAACTTTGGACAATTCTCACTGGCTGCAGATGGATTTAAGAGAGATCCATTTGGTAAGGATGATAAAGGTTTTATAACCAATATTATAACACCACAGGCACTTGTTGAAGATGATATTGATGTTGAGTGGGTTCAGTTTGATGTAACCAAAACTAAAGCAGTTGGTATTAACAATCACTTGTATCTCTTAGGTTATTCTAATGAAGATATTGCACCTCCAATTATTTCTCAGGGTTATAGAGTTGGTGCGAAGGTAGGTGATAGAGTATATCTCGAAGATGACAGTTATTATGCAGACATCTTTATGACTGATGGTCCTGTTACTGCAGCTAACCCTACAGCAGATGGTATTAACAGTTCCGTTAAACTTTATAATGATGTAACTGTCACAACTCCTCTGAATAGACCTGAGGTTTCGATCTATAACATCACACAACACAATCTAAAGAATGGTGAGTCTATTCGTATCTTTAGTGAAGATGGTGATCTCCCAGAAGGATTAGAAGAAAATAAAGTTTATTATGCAATTACTTCAGAGAGAAATACAAACTCTGGACAATCTAATGCACGCCCAGATAGTCTTAACCTATCAGGAGCACAAATTCAGATTGCATCTTCAATTGCAAATGCTGAATCGCAAACTCCAATTTATATCACAACATATGGTGGGACAAAATTAAGAGTTGAAAGTAGAATTTCTGATAAGAAAGCAGGTGAATTAGGTCACCCAATTCAGTATGATCCTAATGAAAATCATTGGTTTATTCATACTGATGTAAATAGTGCCCTATTTCAATATATTAACACGCAAGTAACTACACCTGAATCTGAAATCTCTTATCTCAAGAGAAAAGAAGATAATAGAAGTCTTGATGATAAAATTTATAAGTTACGTTATGTTGTTCCCAAGGAATTAGTTAACACTAGAGATCCTGTTCCTGGATTTGTTTTACAAGATTCTGCTGTAACTAATGTAAGAGAGGTCACGGACTTTACTGAAACTAGTATTACTACTGCTGATTATGACTTTGATCGCAATACTAGATTTATTTCAACTTGCACATATAATAATTCTACAAATCTAATTTCTATTAGATCTGATAAACCCCATGGATTAAAACTTGGCGACACTGTTATTATCAGTGATGTTCAAAGTTCAACTAATACTAATGCAAAAGCAACTCTAGGTTTTAATGGAACATTTAAAGTTGATGTAGTAGATAATGATAAAGAATTCAAAATTCCAGATATAGACGTTTTTAACTCTGTACATGCTCCTGGTAATATCACCAGTCAACCACACATTAGAAATAAATCACTACCAAGATTTAGAAGAGCAGATGTACAGAGTAATTATTATGTTTATCGTGTAGAAACTATTAGACCATACATCTTTAATGTTCAAGATGGCGTTTTCTATCTTTATGTTATTAATGCTGGAAACTCTCTCCCTCAAGAATTTACTGCTGATAAGTTTAGTCAAAGTGTAATAGATCTCTATCCACAATTAGATAGAGATAATCATTCAGATAACCCTGAAGCAGCAGTTTCTTTCGCAAAGAGAGCACCAATTGGTCAGGTTGTTACTAATGACTTGAAGAGAAGTTTAACTAGAGAAACAGTTGATATCTATTTTGATACATTTGCTCACGGAAATAAAGTTACAGCATCTGCAGATAATGGAACTAATGCAACATTATCCTTAGAAAGTGAGCACCAATTAAATGGAGTTCGTAGTTTTAGTGCTCTGAATGCTGGGTCAGGGCACGCTGATGGGATATATTATAACGTAAAACTACTCAATGATAGTTCCTTTGCGTGGGATGGTGCTACTGCGGAATGTACTGTTAGTGGTGGACAAGTTACTGCTGCCAAGATTACTGAAGGTGGTTCTGGTTATAGTGGTGGTGAAAAACTATATTTTGATGGAACAACAATTGGTGGAACAAACCAAGCAAATATTGATATTGTTACATCTGGTATTTCAACTGCAACGGATAACTATGTTCAGGTAACTGGTATTGGAACCGCACAAGATGGATATTATAGAATTACATCTGTTCCTGGAACCTCACAGATTGGTATCATCAAAACTAACTCTGATCCTAGAATAAATGTTGGGCAGTATATTATCAATGCTGGTCGTGTTGCAACAGTTACTGGAACCCCAACATCTTCTACTGATACAACAACTAATGTAATTACAACGACAATTACAACCGCACAAGGACACGGATTACTTGCAGGTAGTAGAATTACTATTCGTAATGCGAATGATGATAGTCTAGGTGTTCATGTTATTAATAGTGTCCCATCACCATTAACTTTTACAGTTCTATCTAAAACTGCAATAACTGATCCAAAATATGTCCTAAAACATATTCTCGATGCTCAAAATGCTAGTGCAAACAGTGCAAGTGAAAATCTTGGTGTAAGAGGATCTGTTTTATATGATAATGAAGTTCTTCTATTAGAAGGTAATGAAAATAGTGCAGATGTTACGACAGAAGATAAGTTAAAGGTTCAACTACCTACGAATCTTGCTGATAACTTAATCCCATCTAGATTTCCCCTTGGATCATATGTTCAGGTTGGGAACGAAATTATGCGTGTGAAGAGTTCTGCTCTAACTGGAGCAGGAAATAATCTTCTTGAAGTTATTCGTGGTTCAATGGGAACCGTTATTGAAAGTCATAAGGTAGGTACTCTAATTAAGAAGATCAAATTAGATCCTATCGCACTTCATAGACCATCTATTCTTCGTGCTTCTGGTCATACGTTTGAATATCTTGGTTATGGTCCTGGTAACTACTCAACAGGTTTACCTCAAGTTCAGGTAAGAACACTTTCTGAGAATGAAGAGTTCTTAGTACAGGCACAAGAGACATCTTGTGGTACTGTTCTATACACAGGTATGGACAGTGATGGTGACTTCTATATTGGCAATACCAAGTATTCTGCACAATCTGGTGAGCAAACAACATTTGATGTTCCAACACCAACAATCACAGGTGAAGATCCTAACAGACTTTCTGTAGTATTTGACGAAGTTATTGTTAAAGAAAGAATCTTAGTTGAAGGTGGATCATCTGGTCAGATTCTTTCACAGTTTGATGGTCCCGTTACATTCAACGGAACTGTAAGAATGAACAAGCCACTCATTCTTAATAGTGACTTGAGAGTTACTGGTAAAATTGATGTTTCAAATAGTAATCGTGCAGAAGATGTAACAGATAAAAATGCATCATTGAGAGTTGCTGGTGGTGCAGCAATCGGCAAAAATGTAATCATCGGTCAAGAACTTGATGTTAAGGATAATCTGAACGTTGTTGGTATCTCCACTTTAGGTGGAGAAGTGAGAGTTGATACTGGTATTGTTCCTGATGCTGATGAGGGTGCATATCTTGGTACAGCAGCAAAACCATTCTCTCAAGCACACATTAATGAGATTAGAATTGGTGTAAGTGGTGACACTGAAATTGATACTGCAACTGGTGGATTAACTCTTGATTCTGCTGGTGGAACAACAACAGTTGATGATAACTTAGTTGTTACAGGTAACCTTGATGTAGATGGAACTACACAACTTGATGGACTTAATGTTGATGGAAACACAACATTAGATAATACTACAATCAATGGTACATTATCTGTTTCTGGATCTGCGACCATTGATCAGGTAACTATCGATGGCAGCACTGTTACTGCAACTAGATTTGCTGGAACTGCTGATGTAGCAAATGAAGTACCAGTTTATGGAACTGATGGTAGGGGATTTACTAACCACGACATGTCACTTATGATGAATCCCTCACAGGTTGGTAGTGGACAAGTTCAACAGTTAATGCGGGATCAAAACATTAGGTTTAATACTGGAGCATCTGAATTAAAATGTGATGGTGATATTGCTGCCTTTGCATCTGATGATCGCTTAAAGACTAATAAGGTTGGTATTTCTAATGCACTTGACAAAGTTAATGCTCTGAGTGGATTCACATATAATTGGAATGAGTTTGCTAGTGAGCAAGGAGGTCAATTTAATCCTACTAAGCGATTTGTTGGTGTTTCTGCACAGGAAGTTGAAAAAGTTCTTCCAGAAGCAGTTACTGCCGCACCATTTAATGATGAGTATTTGACTGTTAAGTATGACAAACTTGTTCCATTGCTAATTGAGGCAATCAAGGAACTTTCCGATAAAGTTTCTTCTCTTGAAGATAAACTAAATAACTAGAAAAGCATCCTGAGATGGCGAATTTTAATAAGCAGTTCAACTTTCGCAATGGAGTTCAAGTAGATGACGATAATTTAGTTGTTAATGGGACGGGTCTGGTTGGAATTGGGACTACGATTCCAACAGAACTTCTAGATGTTCGTGGAAATGTTAAAATTTCTGGATTCTCTAGTGCAACTTCATCTTTCAGTCAATTATTGACTGTTTATGACTCTGCTGGAATTGGTACAATTAATCTTGGATCCAAATTAGTTGGTGCTGGAGTAAGTATTGCGAGTGGTATTATTACTGCTGCTGATTCTGTCACAGGAATTGTCACTTACTTTGGTGATGCTAGATTCCTTCAAGGAATGCCAACATCACAATGGATTGACATTGACGCTGGGTTGGGATACACAAGCATATATGCAGCAGGAAATGTAGGTATAGCAACTATAGATCCTAGATTTACTTTTCAAATTGGTGGGTCAGCAGATACTTCGTTAGTAGGATTTACTACAGGTGTCGGTATAAGTTCTGTAGGTAATGTTTTAATCACTGGTGTCACTACATCTGGAACATTTGTTGGTATTGGATCTGATATAACCGATCTTAATGCAAGCAATATTGTATATGGTACTATTGGTAACGATAGACTTCCCGTATTAGAAAACTCAAAAATTCCTAATGATTTTGTTGTAAGTGGAATCATTACTGCCAACACATTTACAGGTGATCTTGTAGGAAATGTAACAGGAGATGTGGTTGGTAATGTAACAGGAACTGCATCAACAGCATTAAGTTTGAGTGGAACACCAGATATTATTGTAGGCGTTTTAACCGCAGCAGCAGTTTCTTCATCTAGTTTTATTGGTGGTATAACTGGTGACGTTAGTGGTAATTTAACAGGAACAGCAACAACAGCAGCATCACTTACACCAACGGCAGATGTCGATATTGCAGATCTTACTGTTGGTGTTGCGACTGTATCAACAACACTAATTGTTGATGGTAATATTGGCATCGGAACTTCAGTTCCTGGCACTGACTTAATCATCAAGAGAGAAGGTTTAGCATCTAGAATTGCAGTTATCAGTGATACTCAAGCAGCAGTAGTTTCTGTTGGTAAATCTGATAGTATAACTGGACGTAATGCAGAGATTAGATATGGCAATCTTAGTGGATTATATCCATACAGTAGTACAGATTCCTTTGATTTAATCAATCACGGAAAGGGTAATTTTAACTTCTACTTAGATGTATCCACAATTGGTATCAATACTGGTAGTTTCTTCTGGCATCATCAGGCAGATGATCGCATAATGACTCTCACCTATGAAGGTAACTTAGGTATTGGTGTTACTGAACCAAGTGCTAAACTTCACGTTGGTGGTGGTGCAACTTTTGCTGGAGATGTAAACACATTATCCAATCTTATTGTTGGTGGAACAATTACTGCACCTGCTGTTGTCACGGATAGTTTCACATCTTTATCAATTACATCAACTTTAGAAGGAAATGTAAATGCTACAAGTGGAGTATCAACATTCACAGGTATTACTGTTGGCAGTGGTGCAACACTCTCACTTGATGAAACTTCCACATTCACTTTAGGTGTTACCACAGCTAGACCTGGTCATATAATTGATATTTCACAGAGTGACGCATTTGAGGATGGTGATAATTTACTGAGATCTTTATTCATAGATCAAAATGGATCTATCGGTATTGGAACAACTGCATCTGTTGAAGAAGTTGAAATTTATGGACCGACTAAAGTTGCAGGATTTGGTGCTATCGCAATCGGTACTTCAGAACCAACTGGTGCTGTTGACTTTGCAAGTGCAGGTATTGTCACATCAACTACCATTCAATCTGGCAACCGATTTATGGTTCCACCTAAACTTTCTACAACAGATAGGAATTCACAAGTACCTATTTCAGGTGCAATGATCTATAACACCACACTTAATAAATTACAGGTCTATACAGGATCTGCTTGGGAAACCGTAACTTCTACCTAATATGGCACTTCAAGGTTCAGGGACAATATCATTTTCCAATATCATCAATGAGTTTGGACAACCACCTGGAAAAAATCTAGGTGCTTATCGAGTCAGACAAAATGTTGGTGCATTATCTAACTTAGGTCTTGACAATAATGATAGTCTAAATGCAACTATTCCACAATCAGGAACCATCAGGTTTAGTGATTTTTATAGTAAGAAGTTGAATATTGTTGTAAATTATCATAGTGGTGGAACAGAGAGACGACCTCAAAATGGTTATCAGAGATACCAGGCAAATAATGTAACAGTGATTGGTGGATTCAAAAGTAGACCATCAAATCCAAGTGGTAAAAAAGTTTACATTCACGTTAATAAAACAATTGAAAATGAAAGAAGTGGTGATCAAAGTAGATGTGCTCTAAAAACTGGTCAAAGTTGGAATGGTGCTGAATTAAGAGTTGATGTTGGTGGTAACGGAAGAATATTCGGTGCTGGTGGAAGAGGTGGAAGAGGACACCGAGGTGGGAGTAGTGATGCCACAGCGGAAAGAGGTGAAAATGGTAATAGTGCATTAGGTCTTACATATTCTGCAAGAGTCAATGTATTTGGTGGTGGTGTCATCGCTGGAGGCGGCGGTGGCGGCGGTGGCGGTGGTGGATCACGCCAAGAAGATAGGGGAGCCGATCGCTCCGCTGGAGGCGGCGGTGGCGGCGGTGGAGCTGGTGCTTTGTTTGGTACTCGTGGTGGAACTAGTGGTGGAGGTGGTCGCTTCAGCCGTGGAGAAAGAGGAAATAATGGATCAGAATTTAATGGTGGATCAGGTGGAGAAGGTGGTAATAATCGTAATGAAGCGGTTGCTGGACGCGGTGGAAATGGTGGCAATAATGGTCAACCTGGAGAAAGAGGTGAAGATGGTGGACTGACAGATAGAGGTGAAGAATATGGAAGAGGTGGATCTGGTGGTGGCGGCGGTAGCTCCATCAGATTAAGAAATGCCTCTCTCATTTCATCATCTGGTGACATTCGTGGTGGCATTGGTAATGGGGTGGCATAAATAGTAAAAACTGATTTTTGTTATGCTCACCGATTTCATACACCGATATGAAGGTGTCTTTAGTAAAGAAGATTGCTCAGAAATTATAGATTACATACATTTTCTTGAGAATGATGGATGTATGTTCTATGACAAGAGTAGATTACATTTAGAAGATCATATTACAAAAAATATATCAAATACACCCAAATACGAGTTAGATCTAAATTCATCACATCGTATTGTTGAGTCTGTATTACCTAAGATTACACCTTGTGTTAATGACTATCTAGAGACATATAGTCTTCTTAATAGATCTAGATTCTTACTTTATGATTGTAAATTAAAAAAGATACCACCTGGAGGTGGTTTTCATACTTGGCACTATGAAAGTAGTTCACTTACTTCTACAGGAAGAATATTTGTCGTTCAATTATATCTGAATGATGATTTTGAAGGAGGAGAAACAGAATTCTTATATCAGAATAAACGAGAAAAGGCAAAGAGAGGTGATGTCATTATATTCCCTACAAACTTTACACATACTCATCGAGGAAATGCTCCTATTGGGGGAACAAAATATCTTTTAACATCTTGGGGGTGGTTACAATCTGATCCAGAGGAATATGAAGAACAAAAATGAACAAATAGAAGCAGATGTTTTTGAAGAACCATTTCCACATCTGGTCTTACATAATTTTTATAATAAAGAAGAACTGAATCTCATTTGGGAAGAACTAAATTTTTATACAAAACCTGGAAAATTGCTAGAAGCAAAAGACTTTGGTGGAATTATTGATGCTACAAATTCCAAAGCAATTATGTTAGATCAACTGTATAAAGATTATAGTGATAATACTCGTGAAGATATTGTAGGTTCTCCTAATTATAGATCTTTATCAAATATATTAACTGTAAATAGAAAATTATTTGATAGTGGTGTATTAGATATCTTCTCAAAAATACATGATTGCGTTTCTCTTGCAACAGAGACCACTCACGATGTAACTAAAGTAAGATATTATCACGATGGAGAATACTATGAACCACATACAGATAAAACTATCAACTATCTGGCATTTTCATATTTTTATAGGAAACCTAAAAAGTTTACTGGTGGAGAGTTAATTTTTCCAAAGTATGATTATACATTTGATTGTCAAGATAATTCCACCATAATTTTTCCTGGTTGGGTACAACACGGAGTGAATGAAGTAAAAATAGAAAACTCTGATTACTATGATGGTTATGGTCGATATGCGATCACAAGTTTCTTTAGTCACACATAACTTGACAAGATACTCAAATATGAGTAGAATACCTTTGTTGGGTTTGAAGGAATGAAAGCTTTAGATTTATTTCCGGTAACAATATACCAGACAGAAATCTCAGATAATGATTATCTTAAGAATCTTATGTTATCTGAGATAATGGAAGCATCTGAATATCTTACTCCTCCAGAAACTTGGAGTACAAATAAACTTAAAACTTCTTTTCAAAGTGAACCTGAAGGGATTGATATTATTGAAAAATATAGATCTATTCTTGAATCTGAATATAGTAAATGTTTAGATGAGTTTTTTGATAAAAAATATAGAGTTCGATTAGTTGACGATAATATATGGTATAATGTATATACTGATGGTGAATATCAAGAACTTCATGATCATATTGGAGAAGCACTAAATCCTTTTCATTGGTCTTGTATTCACTTTCTATCTTACAATAAAGGAGAACATACTCCCCCAGAATTTAGAGATCCTATCGCACAGATTCGTCAATTAAGTATTGCGATGGAAAGGGATTGGGTTGGTGAATATTATGTGCCAAACGTTGAAGAAGGATCATTTTTAATGTTTCCTACATATTTACAACATCGAGTTTTACCTTGTGTTAAAACTGATTATCCTAGAGTTACATTTTCTTTTAATTTGAGAGTATTAGAGTATGGAGACCAAGAGTGGAACGGATAATATTGTAAATGTTGAAGATAATTTTTTGACAGAAGAAGATCATAAGTCTGTTTTATATTATTGCATTAATGCAAAATATGGTTACGGTGAATATGATCGCCCTGAGTTACCACCAACAGGTATGGTTTGTGATATTGATGAGACTGAAGACATCTATAAATTCTTCAAAGAAAAAACTGAACCTTTTGCTCAGGGTTTAGTTTTAGATCGAATGTATGTCAATTCGTTTGCCCCATCAGAAAATCCATACTTTCACACTGACAGTAGCATTCATTCAGATATAACGTGTTTGTATTATGTAAATGATACTTGGGATCTAGATGATGGTGGGGCAACAGAGTTTTATATTAACGGTAACTTTGTAGGTGTTGCACCTTTACCCAATCGTCTGCTATACTTTAGTGCAGATATTCCACACAGAGCAACTTCTTTTAGGAATCGTTATAGATTTACACTTGCCATAAAGTATAATAACATAGAATGAAAAAGTTTACTCTTGCTATTATTAATCCACCATATGGTGTGGGTGGGAATCTAGCTATTAAGTTTCTTAATAAGTTGTCAGAACATACTGATGATATTCGTGCTGTTCTTCCTACTTCGGTGCGGAAACCTTCCTGTTTGAATAAGATTGTGGGACATCTTCATTGTGATGTTGATGAAGATCTTGATCCTTCTACTTTTCCTGGTGGTATTAGTGCAGTAAAACAACATTGGAAAGTAAAAAATACTTCAAGATTTGCAATAGGAGTTGGTGAGATTCCTATGATGAGAGAACATCCTGACTTCGAGTTTCTTCCTTATGAGAGAAGAGATGAAGCAGATGTATTTGTTGGTGAGTATGGTTGTGGTCCTAGTGGTAGAGTTAAAACAGAGAACTTTACTCACTATGCTAAGGGTCATCATTTCATCAGAGTAAGAGATTCTAAAGTAGTGGATAATATGGTAGAATTTGCTGATAAGTTTAGAGAAGCAGCAGGTCAATGCAATGGTCGATATCATTTTGGAAAGAACGACTTGATTACAACCTATATGAAATGTGTTGAGGAAAAAGATGGCAAAGAATAAACATAATATTGATGTCGGATCTAATATTCAAAGATCTGATGAAAGAATTAAAGAGACTCAAGAAGTATTCACTCCGATGGAACTTGTTGAGAGTATGATTGATGAGATTGATATTAAATTACTACAAGATCCAGAGAGCACCTTTATTGACAACTCTGCTGGATGTGGAAACTTTTTGATTGCACTCAAGAAAAAACTACTAGAATATCATACCGAAGAACATATTTTGGATCATATGTTATATGCAGTAGAGATGATGGAAGATAATCATAAAGAATTGTGTGCCAATCTTAGTGTTGATGTCACTCACCCACACTATGTGTGTGCTGATGCACTAGAGTATGATTATTCCTTTGGGGAACCAGTTGGGTTAGATAAGTTCTTCTAATCAATGAGGGGTTGACAGGGCATCGGATTCGTTGTATATTGTGTTTGTGGTTGAGGGATTCCTCACTACGTTGCACATTGCATTAACTAACTGATTATGTCTGATAAAGGTTTTGGAATCAACATTCCTGAAAATTACGTTCCACATCCTAAGACAGAGGAAGAGCGTAACGAACTGGTAAAAGAAGTTCGTGGGTATCAACGCCCTAAGTATGCTTCTTGTAAGTATCTTTACACCACTTTTGTGGATGTAAAAGACATCAAACTCAAGAAAAATTCTGGACGAAAGCGTGGCAATGATGGTCGCGTTCTTGATACTGTGGGAAAATCCCTTGAAAGGGGATATAAAGTAGGAAAACTCCCTCCTGTAATGCTTCGGAAGGAGAATGGTGACCTTGAAGATTTCCTAATCAACGGCAATCATCGTTGGTTGTGGTACTCTGCTAACGGGTATAAGTATATGCTCATTGATGTATATGACATTAATGAAGGATATGATGAGGGTGACGTTATGGATGAAGTTGGTTTGCTTTGGCAACCACAACCTGATGGTACTTCTTCCAACTATGATGACTACAAGGCACGCGGAATTGCCTGGGTTAGACGTCAACAAGAAAAGGGTATTAACATCACCCAAAATATGATTGACGAATGGGTTGAAACGTTTGCAATTCATGAAATTGCACTCACTCGGTATAACTTAAAGAAGAATATTCTTAATTCTGAGGTGAAAGATTCGTTTTTGACGAATTACACTCGCCCTCAAGTGGTTCGTTTCTTTTCAAACTGTAACTTTACCATTCTTGACGGTGGTGCTGAAATTACTACCAAAATAGTTGATCGTTTGTTTGAGGCGAGTCAGAAAGTTTGGTTACGTGATTTCCTTCCTACCTTCTTTGCAAACGCTGCAAAAGGTATTAAGACACGTTTGAACTTCTATGTGAATACCACCAATATCAACACTGCTGATGAGATTGAACTCCTCATCAACAACCGATTGGATGAACTTGATGGCATCTTTGACAATCTGAGTTCAGTTTACTCTGATAGTGAAGAAGATCTCCGCGAATATCTTGTTCTCGGTTCTCGCCCACCTCAGATTGTTGACACCGATTGTTATGATGAACTGATTCGGATTCGCAATACCAAGAAAGTTCAAGAACCTGTTAAGTATGAATCAGTAAATCTCTTGGAACTTACTTATCAGTTGCTTTCATCAAACTTTGGGGTGAATGAGAACTTTACTGCACAGCAAGCATATGATGTTGTTCGCACATATCGCTTTGCTCTAAGTCAATTTAAGAGTGAAAAGAGTTATCGCGGCACAATCCTTGCAGAATTGCAAGCTTTACGTGACGATGGACGTATCTATTTCTATCCTAACCAGAGAGGCACCTACTGCCTCTTACGTTGACGACCAATTCACAGACCGTCCACTGGGTTTCCTGGTGGGCGGTTTTCTGCTATAATATATTCATACAAAGGAAGACAGCACTTGATCAATCTCCGCCCACACCAGCGCCAAGCAGTTGACGCAATGCTGGCGAATGAAAAAGGTCAGGTCATCATCCCCACGGGTGGTGGCAAAACTATGTGTATGATACAAAATGCTATCGATACCTTTCAGGCATTGGATGGTTATCGTACCACTTTGGTTGTTGTTGCTCCTAGGATTCTACTTGCTCAACAACTATGTAAAGAGTTTTTAGAGCACATCGATGATGTTGCTGTGTTTCACGTTCATAGTGGGGAAACTGAGCACTTCAGTAGCACCAAACCCGCACTGATTAGTAACTGGAGTAGACAAGCATATCGTAAGCAACTTATTTTTACCACATATCATTCTCTACATCGTGTGATGGAAGCAGAAATCAAAGTGAATACAATTTACTTTGACGAAGCACATAACAGTGTTCAGCGTAACTTTTTTCCTGCCACTGAGTTCTTTTCTAACGATGCTGATCGTTGCTACTTCTTTACTGCTACTCCTAAGCATAGTCTTACTGTATTCAAACCAGGAATGAATGATGGTCAAGTTTATGGACAAGTTATCTGTAATGTTAGTGCTCCTCATCTTGTTGATCAAGGTTACATCTTACCTCCAAAAGTCATTGTCAAAGAATTGCCAAGAGGAGAATATCAGCAGAGTGATTCCACTAATCTGCTTGAGACAATAGATGATCAAAAACCTGCAAAGATCTTGATCGCTGCACGTTCTACGAAACAGATTATGCGTCTTGTTTCTGAATCTGAGTTCTGTGAAAGACTTACAGAACGTGGATACAACTGGATGATTATTACATCCAAAACTGGTGCAATCATCAATGGTCAGAAAGTTTCACGCGAAAAGTTTTTCAAAACTTTGAATGCTTGGGGTGAAGATGACACTCGTTTTGTTGTGATGCACCACTCTATTCTCTCTGAGGGTATCAACGTCAAAGGACTTGATGCTGTGTTGTTTATGCGTAATATGGATTATATTGGAATCTCCCAATCCATCGGGCGTGTGATACGCCTAGGAGGCGTTCAAAAAACCTTTGGGTTGGTTTGTGTTCCTGTTTACGATAGAGTGGGTGTAGGCACCGCTAGAAGCGTTCAGGCAGTTGTTGACACCGTATTCCAGCAGGGTGAACCTGCAATCTCCGTAATCCGCCGATGATTGACTTTAACACATTTCAACTTGATCGTTTATCTAAACTCTTAGAAACGATTCATGATTACACTGACAACAATCTAAGGTATCCCAAAGCAGGAGAACTTGTAGAGAAAGCACTTGCTGAATATAGTAATGGTCTTCTCACTAGAGTAAATCTTCCTGGCATTGATTTGATTGGTCCCAATGGAACAACTTATGAATCAAAAGTAACTCAATTTAGGAATAAATCCCAGATGGCGGTGAGAGGACTGATTCTTAAGAATCGTCGTCAGGCGGGAGAATATGAGGACAAACTTGCTGATTACTTTATTATCACTGATGTAAAGAAGGGGAAGGGATGTTGTATTCCTAATTCAAAATTAAAGAACATCAAAGACAATGGTGCTTGTGTGAAGGCGAGTGCAGACCCTAAAATCTCTGACTTCTTTCTCACTGGTTATAACCGCCTAGAGGAGCGGGAGGAAGTGCGCGATTACTTTAGAGAATCTGAAGATTTTGATTTATCCTTCAT
>Ga0181419_1000391_pt1 | contig 15304 bp, 13 predicted proteins | sample 42SPOviralmetaG_FD_130144 | JGI IMG/M metagenome (GOLD analysis project Ga0181419, IMG submission 130144) | Marine viral communities from the oligotrophic San Pedro Time Series (SPOT) site, San Pedro Channel, CA, USA - 42 SPOT_SRF_2013-04-24 | ecosystem: Environmental > Aquatic > Marine > Strait...
AACAACAACAACAACAACAACAACAACAACAACAACAACAACAACAACAACAACAACAACAACAACAACAACAACAACAACAACAACAACAACAACAACAACAACAACAACACAACAACAACACCACCACGGCCACCACCACCAACAACCACAACAACAACAACAACAACGACAATCACCGCAACAAAAATAACACCAGAAGATAACACCATAATAGTATTAGAAACTGTAAGAAGACTATCATTTATTATTTTAGTTAACATGATTATATTTTCTTATCACTATAAAATTAAGTCCATTACAGATATACAAGAGTTAATAAGCAAGAATAATGATGATGTATTTTCTACAAATCTAGAAAATTTACGAGAAAAAATGAATAATATAATAATAATTAAAAATATTGATGATTATAAAAATAAACAACATGAATTAGATAGTGTTTTACAGATTTATAGTATTGAGAGTGATACTAAAAATGATAAAAGAATTTTCTCAAGATATAATTCTGGTAATAATTATACAATTTTAGATGAAGATGATATTACTAATATTGTTATTGAAGACTTCTATAATAATTTAATAGAAGTAATGAGATTATATGAATGCTGTAGTTTCTTAAATAGAAATCCAAAGGTACCAATATTCCCTTGGACTGAATTTACAATTAATATTATATTTGTTGCTATTACACTTCTTGTTGCAACACAATTATTAATTAGTTTTAATCCTATGGATTTAATAGAAAAAATTAAAGAAACAATTGATAGTAAAGTAACACAAAGAATTAATAATATGGATGGAGGGGGTAGAATGCCAGCTTCACACAAGTCTGTAATGTCTGCAGCCACAAAGATAGGGGGGGGTGTAAAAGAGGATTTGGAAAAAAAACAAGAAATTAAAAATAAAGAATTAGAATTAAAGGGACTAGGATATGGAAAAATAAAAGAATTAGAAAAAAGAAAAAATGAAACTCGGAAACATATTCAGAGTTTAGCTGATAATATTAATGATTATATATTTAAACTTAATAGCGGTATAGAATATCATTTAAGAAATTATAATAAAGAAATTAATGAAATACAATTAAAAATAGATGATATGGATGACATGAATAGCAATAAATCAATTAGAATAAAAGAATTGGAAAAAAATAAAGAAAAATTAGAAAATGAAAAAAGTATAAAAAAAAATGAATTATTAAATACTGTGAAAAAAGATGCAATAAAATATAAAAAAATATTTAATAAACTTACAAAAAATAAAGATTTAAATAAATTTTTATTAGATAAACTATCATCTGAGAATAAGCCAGAATTAATAGAAATTTATGAAGACGTTCTTTTTGCAATTAAAAATTATAAAGATTATGTTAATTATGTTTATAAAGACAGTGATACTAAAGAGACATCATCCACAGATAAAAAATTCGGTAAATTCACAAACGGATTATCAGAAAGAGTTGAAATTAATGAACAATTAATTAAAGATATTGATACATATTTTGAAGATGTATTACAGAAAGAATATTCTATTAATGAATACCATTTAAAAGAAATGGACCGAGTTATCACTGAAATAAATACTGAAAGAAAACAAAATTCTCCCGAAAATTATGAATTAAATGCTAAATATCTTCTAAATGGTGTAATAATATCTTTATCATTATATTACTCTTACAATATATATTGGTCTACAATGGAACATCAAAAAAATTTATATAGAATATAGAATTTATATTTTATATTTTAGAAATATTCACCTTTTGAATATTTATAAATCATATTATTAGAATTTCTATTATAATCTTTCGCGATTTTTTTAATTAATTCTATATTTTGTTTCTTAATTATATTTCTTAATAATACTGTTACTTCTGAAGATAAGATAATATCATTTTTGTCCATTTAATATATTTAAAATTTAAATATGTTAAATATATTAATGAATTAAATATTTCAATTTTTATATGAATATAATAACTTCATATGATATTAACGAAGTATACTCTAGAATAAAAGTAAAAAAGCCTATTAAATTTAATAATAAAATAATTTTAAATATATACGATAACATACAAGAAAATTTATTATTCCAAAGTCCTGTAATGTATTTACCATATGACTATATTTATGATGAAAATGTTATAAGATGTATGGATGTATGTGAATACAATGATGATAAATTTATAAACTTTATTACTACTCTCTATAAAAAAATAATTAATAAAATTAATGCCTTTAATAGTAGTCTATTTGAGGATAAAAAATTTTACTCAAATATTGTTTTGAATAAGAGGGATAATAAAATTAAAATGTTTAGATTTAAAGAAATTTACATAAATAAAATTAATGTATATGATTTTAGAAATAATTTAATAAATATAAAACAAATAGTAAAAGAAAGTAAAGTTAAATGTATCTTTATGATTAAAAATGTTTGGATAAATGAAGATAGATATGGTTTTAATTTAGAGTTATTACAAATACAAAATAAAGATTTTACAAATAATTCTAGTTTATTTAAAAATTCTGGAATATTAAATAATAACTCTATTTGTAATGATGGTATGTCTGCTCCACCACCGCCTCCACCGCCGCCACCGCCTCCTCCTCCTCCATTAAACTTATCGAAAAAAAATAAGCAAATTGATATGAAAGAAATTATTAAACAAAGGAGGAAAAATAATAGTAATAAAATACAAGAAAAGAAAATGGATATGAATGATGTATTAAATCAATTAAATTCCGGACAAATTAAATTAAAAAAAACCGTAATTAATAAAAGAGAAAAAAATGAAGATTCATTAATGAATGAAATGACATTAGTGTTAAGGAGAAGAATAGCCTTAGTAGATGGAAATTAATTTTTTATAGTTTTTTACAATTCTTTGCAAGATTCTCTAAAATTTGTAAATTACCTATAAACTCTTCTTTTCTTCTTCTACAAGAATTAGTAACACAATTCTTATCAGAAAGTAATTTATTATAGTAGTTTTTAGTATTAATATATTTTATACATATTTCTTCGCATTTTTTATTTTCGGTATTTTTATTCATAAATTCAGAATTCCATAATTTTATATAATATTTTTTTTATAAATAATTTACAAATTTAAATTTAATAAAATTTAATAAAATTTAATTAAATTTTATAAAATTTAAAATAATAAAAAATTTGTATTAATTAATATGAAGGATAAAGATATTCGCTTTATTTATAATAGTGATAAAGTATTCTCAATCCAGGTATATATTCCAGTAGGAAGTATTCATGAAAAAAAGGGTAAAACTGGAATAAGTCATTTTTTAGAACATATGAAATTTAGAAAATCTAATAATCATAATATGGAAAAATTTTTAAATTTATTTAATAAAGTAACTGTATCGAATGCTTATACAACAAAAGACCACACTAGCTATTATCTAAGGACTAATGATGATAACTGGAAAGATATTACTAAAATAATGTATGAATTAATATTTAATACATCATTTAAAAATAATGATATAGAAACTGAAAAGAAAATAATATTAGAGGAGAAATTACTAAGAGAACCAAATGTAACAAAATACACAGAGATAGAAGTATTATTAGAAAATTCTATATTACATCAAGATAATCCATATAATAAAAGTGTTATAGGGTCAACAAAAGATATTAAAAGTATTACAAACAAAGATTTAAAGAGTTATAATAAACAATATTTTAATGATTATTTAGTAGTAGTAAGTTGTAGTAAAGCATTAAAAGATAAAGTTAAAAGATACTGTATAAAAACATTTCCTGATGCTAAAAATAATCCAGTTAAAAAATTAGAAAATACACAATCATTTAATTACCGTATGACTGTTCGTAATTTACCTATTGACCAGAATAATATTGTGTTATTATTTAAATCTTTTAGTGAAATGGATAAAAATAAATATTATTTAGATTTCATTGAAGATTTTTTAGCAAATAATATGACATCTCTATTAGGTAAGAAATTAAGACATGAAAAAGGTTATACATATACAGTTAGAACTAGTAATGAAAGTTATAAAGATTATGGGTGTTTTAGAATAACAGTAGCATCTAATAAAAAAAATAGTGTATATGATATTTTAAATATTATTTTTGATTTATTATCAGATTTAAGAGAAAAAGGGTTATCAGAACCAAACTTAAAAAAATTTAAAAAGAAATATTTAAATGATTTAGAATATTTATTTAAAGATAGAGATGTAAAATTAGATACATTTGGAAATTATTTATATTATGATAGAGATTTTACTATTCAGAAATATAAGAAAATAATAAATGAAATAGATTTAGAAAAATTAAAAATAATATTTAATTTACTTTTTGATTATCATAAAATGAGTTTCGTTTTATATGGAAATCTTAAAAATATTAAAAGTACAAATACAAAAATTTATAACATTATAAAAAAACATAGAAAAAAATTCTGAAATTTTTTGTATTAATAATTATAAACTCTAATTTAGATAAAAAATGAAGTTCCAATTATTCCAACAAGTACCTGACGAAGAATTTATGGTAAAATTACTAAACTGCTTTGGTATAATAGATTTTAATGATAAAAAAGAATTTACTAAAAGTAATTTAGAAGATTTAAATATAATTAGTAAAATAGAAGATTTAATACCGGAATTAGTAATTTATTATTTACCATGTAAATATGAAATGTTTTTAAAAGATTTTACAATTAATAAATGTATTACAATTTTAAGACAACTATTAAGATTATACAATTATAAGTTAAAAAAAAGAGAGCATGTGCAGAATAAAAAGAAGTCAATATATTACCACATATCTAAAATTGATGATAATAATATTAGAATTGAGAACTCAATACACAAATGTGTTTTGAAATTTAATTAAATCTATTTTTTATTAAATTTATTTTTTTATTAAATTTTTAAATTTATTTAAATTTAAATTATAAAATTTATTTAAATAATGAAATTATATAAATTTTTTAATAAATCAAAAAATAGTGAAATTTACGGATATATTTATTATGTATATTCCACAGAGAATTATGAAACTGTATATACTAGTTTAAAAAAAGTATTACCTAATATAGTAAATTATGAAAATATAAATATTACAAATATAACATATGAAATAAAACCAAAACTATCATTTAAAAGTACATGGAATACTAATATGTTGTGTATTTTAAATAAATGTGAAATATACAATATTTACTCAATTGAAAGAAGTATTTTATATAAAGATTTAATTGATTATGATAAATTATTATATACAATTGGATATGTTGATGATTATATTGATAATGAAATTGATAATGAATTAAAATCGCCTGAATATATAGAGGATTATAAATTATTTATTAAGAATAATAATTTAGGTATTGATAATGATATAATATCAAATTACACAATAAATAGATTATTTACAGATGTTGAGTTATATGATATATCAGAATCAAATAGCGAACATTGTCGTCATTGGTTATTCAAGGGAGATTTATTTATATCTAATAATGAATATTCTTATAAAACAAAATCATTATTTAAATTAATTAAAGAACCATATTATAATGTTAAAAAGATTAATGATAATAATAGTACAATAATTGCTTTTAAAGATAATGCTTCTGCTATAAAAGGATATGATACAATAGTAACATATCCAATAAATAATAAAATAATAAAAGATAATGTATTACAGCATTTCACCATAAAATGTGAAACACATAATTTTCCAACAGCAATATGCCCCTTTCCTGCTGCTGAAACAGGTGTAGGTGGTAGAATAAGAGATACAATGTGTATTGGGAGAGGTGGAATGAATATAGCAGGTATTGCTGGTTATTGTGTAGGTAATCTAAATATGGACAATTATGATTTAGCATGGGAAGATGGAAAATATAAAGATGGACTATTATTGTCAGCTGATAAAATATTAATAGAAGCTAGTGATGGAGCATCTGATTATGGTAATAAAATCGGAGAGCCTATAATCCAGGGTTTTACACGTTCATTTGGAATGGATATATTAGATGAAAGATTTGAGTGGATAAAACCTATAATGTTTAGTGGAGGTGTTGGTTTTATGTATAATAATCATATTACTAAACAACCATCAAAACCTGGAATGAAAATAGTTAAAATAGGTGGTGAAGCATATCGTATTGGATTAGGAGGCTCTTCATCATCATCACAAAAAAATAACAATAATGATATTGATAAGTATCAAAAATCAGTACAAAGAGGAGACGCTATGATGGAAAATAAAGTATCAAGAGTAATTAGAAAATGTATTAATTTGCTTGATAATAATCCTATTTCATCAATTCATGATCAAGGAGCAGGTGGAATGTCAAATGTTGTAAAAGAGTTAGTAGAACCTTATGGAGCAGATGTATATTTAGATAGAGTTAATATTAGCGATAATACTTTATCCTCTCTTGAGATATGGTGTTGTGAATATCAAGAAGTTGTATATAGTTTAATAAATGATAGCAATGACTTAAATGTATTAAAATCTATATGTGATGAAGAAAATGTATCATGTATAGAAGTAGGAACAGTAAGAAGAGATAGTATATTAAAAGTTTATGATAGTAGAAATAATATAATTACCAATGTTGTAAATTATGATACAAATATTCCAGATATAAATAAGCAATATAATCTAATCTCAAATATTATAAATACGCAACCAGTAACTAAAATTAATAGAAGAAATAGCGATTCAGAATATGTAGAATTACATAATAATTATACTATATTTAATAATAATTTGTCCAAGGTTCTTTCTCTTTTATCAGTTGGAAGTAAAAGATTTTTAACAAATAAAGTCGATAGAAGTGTTACCGGATTAATATCCCAACAGCAATGCATTGGATATTTACAAACTCCTTTGTCAAATTATTCTATTGTTTCTTCATCATACTATGATATTCATGGAATTGCTACATCCATTGGCGAGAAACCGATTAATGCCTTAATAAATCCAAAATGGTCTGTTAGAATGGCAATTGGTGAAAGTTTAACAAATCTAATGTTTGTATTAATATCATCTTTTGATTCAATAAGATTGTCTGGTAATTGGATGTGGCCTGCTGATACAAATGAAGAAAAATATCACTTATACAATGCCGTGGAGTCTGTTTCTGAATTATTAGTAGAATTGGGTATATCAATTGATGGCGGTAAAGATAGTGTTTCAATGACAGCAGAGATAAATAATAAATCAATTAAATCACCGAGAACATTTGTTGCTACATCATATTGCTCTGTTCCCAATATTAAGAAAAAAATAACACCGGACTTTAAAAGTACTACATCAACATTATTATTTGTAGATTTGGGTTATGGAAATATGAGATTAGGTGGTTCTTCATATTATCAAGTAAATGAAGAATTAGGGAATAATACAACTAATTTTGAAAATCCAAAAAAATTTATTGAGGTATTTAATAAAATCCAAGAATTTATTATCAATGATAATATACTATCAGGACATGATAGAAGTGATGGTGGATTAATTACTACTATATGCGAGATGTCAATTTCATCAAATATTGGTTGTAATATTTATTTAAATGATAATGAAATAGTAAATGAAAATAATTATTTAGATTTCTTATTTAATGAGGAACTGGGATTAATATTAGAAGTTAATAACGAAAATTTAAATAATGTTCAGGAATCATTAAATAATATAGTTCCAACAAAAGTAATTGGAATTACTACAAATACACCTGATATAAATATACAAGTTTATAATGATGAAATATTATTAAATAAATCAGTAAGTGATATTAGAAAACTATGGGAATATACATCATATCAATTAGAAATAAAACAGATTGGAAAAGAGTTAGCAAGTAAAGAATTAGACTATTTAGTAAATTATGATAAAGAAGAATTAAATTATTATTACACAAAAAATATAATGAATAGATTATTACAAATAGAAAGTTATAAATTTCTACCAGAGGATAATGATAAAAAAGAAAATGTATGTATAATTAGAGATGAGGGATCAAATGGAGAACGAGAAATGATAGCATCATTAGAATTAGCTGGATTTCAGGTATATGATATATCAATTAACGATATGATTAACAATAATAATTTACTTGATAATATGCGTGGTATAATTTTTGTCGGAGGATTTAGTTACTCTGATACATTAGGTTCTGCAAATGGATGGTACAATGTAATTATTAATAATGAAAATATAAAGAAACAATTTGATTCCTTTTATAATAGAGAAGATACATTTAGTTTAGGAGTTTGTAATGGATTTCAATTAATGTCAAAATTAGGTTGGCTTGATGTTGATTTTGAATTAACATTTAATGATAGCAATCGTTTTGAGAGTAGATTTGTAAATGTTAAAATTGAAAAAAATAATAATATTTTCCTAAATAATTTAGAAGGATTAGAAATGGGAATATGGATAGCCCATGGAGAAGGCAAAGTTGTAACAAATAATATAAAAGAATTAAATAATAATTCTGTAATGAGATTCTGTGATAATAAATATCCTCTAAATCCAAATGGTAGTATTGATAATATAACGGGAATTAGTAGCAATGATGGAAGACATTTAGGAATGATGCCGCATCCTGAAAGATGTATTATGAATTGGCAATTACCATATATTTCTGATAATATTTATCCTGAAATAAAAAAATTACAATATAGTCCATGGTTCTTAATGTTTAAAAATGTATATGAATGGTGCTTATAATTTAGAACTTAATAATTTAATATCTATATCAGGAAGTATAGGATTACATAACCATAAATAATCCTTTAAATGTGTATCAACCTTAAAATCAGTGGGATAATAATGTAAAACACCTTGATTAATATCTGTCATTAATTTATAATGCTCCTGCTTTTCCAGTAAATCAAATGAAGATGGTGGAAGTATCATTAATAATTGTAATGGAATTGTTATTTTAATATCTGGATAAAGCTCATTAAATGGAATATTAATTTTAATATTTTCACCTTCATTAGAATTATCTAATTTTAGAGATAATAAATAATTATAAACATCAATTAGTAAAGGAGAATTATTATACCTATAATAGAATGTAGGATGATAAGTTTGATGAAAATAATATTCTAATGTAAACTGAAGAGTTTCTAAATAATTTAATGATATATCCCTGATATCCTTTGTATCAATAGTATTAAATTTATAATGATAATAGTTCTTTTGCCAATTACTACTTCCTACCTCAATAACATCGTTTCCCTTATTTAATTGAGGATACATCTCTAACATATTTTTTAAATAATCTAATTGATTATTAAATTTTTTTATAAATGGTCTCTTTTTATAATATTTATTTGTAATATAAATTAGTTTTTCAGTTTCTATTTTAGATAACCGATGAAATAACTCAATTAAGAAGTTATAATTAATTTTATAATGTAATTTCTTTTTATTCTCAATAATTAAAATATTTTCATTTAATTCATTTGATATATTTTTATAAAAATTTAGTAATTCCTCAATACTATTGTTTTTAATAGATATAAATGAAATATGTGGTATAAAATCATTACCTAAGAGAAATGATAGAAACACATAATATTTAATTAAATTTTCTTTATCAACGGGGAAATAATCATCATAAAATAATTTAATACTCTCTTTTAATTTATTAATCGAAAGATATAGAAATGGTTGTTTATCATCAACCTCTAAAAATAATGGTTCTCGTAATAAATGTATATTTGTTTCATTTAGTAAAGATAACATTATAAGATCTGCATCTAGTCCATAAATAATAGAATCTTTTGTAATTTTATTTTGTGTCATATAGTTATAAATTTTATATTCTCCTTCACCTTCTTCATGTGAATCTGATAAAATGGATTTAATATATTTATATTTACTTTCCTTTTTTAATTTATTATTAATAGCTTGAGATAATTGATTCATAAATTTAGTTCCAGGACTAATAGCAGAAGAATCCCATTCACTCTGAATAGCATTAATTTCATTAATAAGATTCTTTTTTCTTAAAGGTATTAATAATTTTTCATTTCTCCAGTTTTTCATAAATCGTCTATTTCTTTGTTGAACCATTTTACTTCTTGGTGGAATACCATCAATGGATATATAGAATAACTCTTTTGGATTTACAAAATCAAAAATAAGATCAATATATTCTAATACTGATTTAATTAAATCTTCCTCGAATTCTGAATGACTTTCATATTCTTTATTTTTTTTTAGTTCATTACTGCACCCATGGATACAACAATTAAAATCTAAAAATAGATTGTAAGTCTGTTTATCTAAATCAGTTTTAATAACTTCTGGAAAATCATTAATTACTCTTTTGAAATAAGATGGTATACCCATATAGAATTATTTAAATAATAATATTTGTTAGTAATTTATATTTAAATAATTAATAAAATTCAATTTTTTTATTATTCTAAATTTATGAAATTTTAATTTACTTCTATATCTTTTGTTCCATTATATAATTCGCATTTTAATGATGTTTCTATATTTTTATCTAATTTTTTATTTTTCTCTTTATCAAATCCATTTTCTTCTATTTTTTGACATAAATCTTCCCAGTTATGAGATGAATAATCAACACCCTTTTTATTATCTTCTATAAATTCTTTTGCTGATTCTATTATATCAGGTAGCTGTTTACTTGTTGGAACCTTTTTCCATTTATTATCTTGATATATGTCCATTATAGGTGAATTAATATTTGTTAATTTTAGATTTTGATTCTCTGGATATTTAGGATTAAAATGAATTTGTTTAATAATATAAGGTATTGCTTCATAATATTTTCTTCCTGGGAATCTTTCATCACATATTTGCATTGCTTTTGTTACATAGTACTCAATGTCCTTTTCTGTCATCTCTTTTTCATTCCCATTATTATAAATATTTATAATTAAGTTCTCAATCTTTGTATTATTTGTTGTATTATTAATTGTTTTTACATTTTCACTTTTTTCTAATAAAAGTTGTTTAACTTGTTCCTCTAATTCTTCTAATTTTATATCTTTCTCTTCTAATTTAATATCTTTTTCTTCTAATTCAGTTTCTAATTTATCTATGGTTTTCTTCTCAATTATAATTGTATTTAATAAACATTTTTTTCTATGTTTACATTTTCCTACTGCTGATTTATATTCCTTTCCACAATTTTCACATTTATAAATACCTTGCTGAACTTTATATTTCTCTCGCAAATCTTCAATTAATATATTTTTTAATAAAGGCTTACAAGTTTTTTTTATATTAAAATGTCTTCTACGATTTGCTAATGTAGTAAAGTTTTTCCCACATCTATCACATTGTATTTTCTTATTTTTTTGTTTAATAATATTATCCTTTTTATTAATTTTCCTATCTTTTTGTTTAATAATATTATCTTTTTTATTCATTTATTTATAAATATATATTCTTTTTTAAGTATTTGTTTAATAATACTATCTTTTTGTATTATATTTGTATCAAAAAGTGCTAATTATATGGTTTTTACTAATGAGAGAGAGGAGAAAAAAAAATTACAAAAAAGTGTTTGAAAAAAAAATATAAAAATTATATATAGTTTCATAAATAATTTAAAATAAATATAAATATAAAATGTTGACGGTATCTATATTAATATCCATAAGTTTTATTACAACTTTTTTAATTAATTATAAGCTCTATAGTGATTGTATAAGAGAAAAAAAATATGATGATATCCCAGAATTAAATGAAATTATGAAACAAAAAATAAAAGAAGAAAAAATTAATAAAAAAAAGTTTAAAAAAATATTAAATGATTCAGAAGAAAAAGATTTTGATGAGTTTATTATAATTGATACTGAATTTGAATTAGCAAATAAAGAATTACCAAATAAAGAATAATAAATTATCTATATAATATAAAAGTATTATGGCTAAAATATTTTATCCAACTAAAATAGCAGCATTAGGTTTTTTATTAATTATTATTATATTCTTAATACCACCAAAAAGATATAATCCAGACACTGGTGAAAATGAAAGAAGAAATAATTTTACTTTTTCTCAAATACTTGGTTTCATTCTATTTTTAGCTTTCGCATATTTAATGCTATACACCATAAATTGTTTAAATTTAAATCACCACATATTAAAGAAAAAACTAGTTCCAACAGAAGGAAATATATTTTCTAGTAATACTGCTTGTTTAAGCCGCGCTACATTAAATGAACAACTAAAACAAGCAATAAGCCCAGATGGCAAATGTATTCATATGGCATGGGTGCATTCTATGATAATATTAAGTGTTTCTATTATTATATTCGCATTAGGGTATTCTACAAAATTTGTAAATACAAAAAAAGATAAACAATCACTATTTGATAAATTAGCAAATTAACAATTTATCAAATTTATTTAATTTTAAATTAAAATATTTTTAATAAATAAAATGACATTAGTAAAACAATTCAATAAATATTTTTCTAAACAAGCAAAATTAGCAGTTCTTGGTTACGCCTTACTTTCTTTAGCATTTTTCTTACCTGTTAAAGATCCTGAAAATCCCACACAAAAATATAATCTTCCTGAAAGAGCTCTATCATTTTTAGTAATGTTACTTCCAATTACAGTAAGTGTATATACTATTAACTGCATGGTTGTTGGTACTGCTAATGGAGGAATGCCTTGTAATGTTCTTGCTTGGTTAAATAGTGTATCTGTATTTTTATGGTGCGTTCTTGTATTAGTATTTACACTAATGCTATTAAATGTATCCAAAAAACCTATGGAAAACTTCGGAAGCTGTGGAACAAAAGAGAAATTCGGAAGCTGTGGAACCAAAGAGAAATTCGGGTATGGTGGCGGTGGTGGTGGAGTAGGTGGTTCTCCATTGGTTGGTTCAGAACTAGATGAATAATTATTAAATTTAAATAAAATTAAAATAAAATTAAAATAAAATTAAAATAAAATTAAAATAAAATTTGAAATTATTTTTAAAATTAGTTAAAGTCATATTAATTAATTTATAAAAAATGAGTATTTGTGATACAGATAAACATACTTCACTGTATAATAAAGAAATTGAATTAGATGGTTCTAAAACTGTTTTATTTATTGATATGTCATACTATATATTTTATAGGTATTTTGCTTTAACCTCTTGGTGGAAAAGGGCACATCCAGATGAAGAATTAGATATAGAGAAAATAATTGAAAATAAAATATTTATTGAGAAATATCATAAATTATTTTTAGAAAATATAAAAAAAATACAAAAAAAATATAAAATAAAAGATTCTATAATAATTTTTGGAAAAGATTGTAGAAGATATAATATATGGAGGAATGAACATTACGATGTATATAAAAAAACAAGAGATGATAAAAATAAAAGATTTAATAAAGACATATTTATTTATACATATGATGAAATTGTTCCAGACTTAATTGATTTAGGAGCAAATATATACTATCATGAAAATGCTGAGGCAGATGATATAATAGCAATTCTAAAAAAGAATATAAGGAATAAATATAGCGAATTACCAATTTATATTATAACAAATGACCATGATTATTTACAATTATTTGATGATAATACTTACATATATAATTTAAAAGGACTAAATTTAAGAACAAAAAGTAAAGGTAATTCTAAATTAGATTTACAATTTAAAATTTTTAGAGGAGATAATAGTGATAATATTTCATCAGTTATATCTAAAAAAATAAGAGATGATAAAATAATTGATATAATTTATAATAAAGAAAAATTTGATGAGTTCTTTAAAGATAATGAAAAACTAAAAGAGATTTATGATACTAATGAACTATTAATAGATTTTAATAAAATACCACAAAATATACAAGATGATGTTTCTAAATATATAAAATTTAAGATGGGGGAGTAGGCCAAGTAACATTTGTTAATTCATCATTTGCATCAAGTTGTGGTACAGAATTAGATGGCAAATCACGAAGTGCTTGTCTATAAGTAACCCAAGCTTGTTTAACTTCTTCAGATGGATGTATATAATCAGGCATTGCTTTAAAATCAGATTCAGTTAATAATTTATTTCTTTTTATTCTTAGTAAATCTTCTGCAATAAATTTATTTATATCGTTATCACTATAAGTAGAGAATAATGTATTAGGGTCAGGTTTTTCTAATCCATCAACATTCCAAACTCTTATATTATATACTCCTCCAATACATTCACACTCAAAATCATTAAAATCAATTGTTTTTCCATTATCTTTTGCATATTTTCTTACAGAATCATATAAATTATTACTCATATTTAATTAAATATAATAAATAAAAAAAATAAAATAAACAAAAAGGATATAGAAATATAATAGTATTAATAACCTCCGCCACCAGAACCTAGTGAAGTTGAGTCTAAAAGTCTTACTGTTAATTTAGAAGCAATTTTTAACATATAATCATAATTATAAGGATTAGTAGGGTCATCATAATCATAAGAAGACATATTATCTATACCATAAATTGTATGCGAATTTCTAGTATGATATATTCTAATTCTTATTAAATCACCTTCTTGTAAATAAGCAGTATAATTTTTATCAATAAAATTATGATTAATACCATTTATTGTTTTTGTAGTTCTACCTGCTACTTTACTAATTAAAGTATCATTTTTATAAAATGCTGTATAGAATTCTTCATTACTTGAACCATAATGACCAATTGATGAACTATAATACATTATATAAGTTCCAGACTTTCTAATAACTATACCTCCTCCATTCCAAGTATCTGAAGAAGTTGCAAGGTTATTATGATTCTGATTATTACCAATTATTAAAGTATCGACTGGGTTCTCACCTGGTTGAAATCTTCTTACATATGCCATATTTTGTTCAGGACTTGTATCATATATTATTGTATCAAAACTATTTTCATACCAAGCATATCTGCCAAAACGTTCACCATAAATTGGCACATTATTTTCTTTGTATTCCACATTAACATAAGCTCCATAAGAGATATATGGAGAACCATCTATATATCTTCCATCACCAGCATTTCCATTAAAATCTCTATGTAATAAACATATACTTGCTGAATATGGCGCAGGTAATTGATTATAATAAGATGAATCAGATACTTCTGTATTAATTTGATTATTAATAGATATATCAGATGTAATTATTTTTTTCCAAGAATTATCTTTATATATTTCATAGCAAGAAGTGGTTGTATTATATCTTATTTGACCATTTTTTTTTATATTTGGTCTTTGTAATGTACTTCCAATAGGTAATTGTATTGCTTCATTAT
>Ga0181419_1000392_pt1 | contig 15288 bp, 26 predicted proteins | sample 42SPOviralmetaG_FD_130144 | JGI IMG/M metagenome (GOLD analysis project Ga0181419, IMG submission 130144) | Marine viral communities from the oligotrophic San Pedro Time Series (SPOT) site, San Pedro Channel, CA, USA - 42 SPOT_SRF_2013-04-24 | ecosystem: Environmental > Aquatic > Marine > Strait...
GTCACAACGGGGCTTTACTATTACACTGTCAGAGCATTAACTTTTACAGATGGCTGATTCTTCAACCGTTTTCACCTGGGCTATTGCCAACCTGGAACGCGAAACTGCAGACGGTTTTGTGTTTACTGCTCATTACACGATTTCAGCTGAGGACGGCACCTACAACGCCGGAGCCTATGGCAGTATCGGTTTTGAGCGTCCTGACGACCTGATTCCATTTGACGAGCTAACTGAAGCTCAGGTCATCTTTTGGGTGCAGCAAGCATTAAATGCAGAGAACCCAGAGCAGACCGAAAACATTCAGGCTGCATTGCAGTCACAACTAGACGAAAAACGCCACCCAACAAAAGCTTCTGGAACACCCTGGGCTGCTTGATTCATGGATCGCCACACGTTTGAAAATTGGAAGCGTGTCAAGGAGGCTTTAGAAAAAGCCAACAAGACCGACTGCGAATTTTACAAACGCGCAGTGGCGATCCTATCTGGTAGACCAGATCCTTTAGACTTGAAGTAATAAGGCTAGGACTCGTGATTGAAATTTACGCTGCGATCCTAGGCGCGTCTCTTGGCATTGCCGGGATGAGCGTTTCTGGTTTTACTAGACGAACCAGCGAAAGTCGTGAAGCGGTTATTCGCCTCACGGCTGGCGTTGAATCTATTGCAACAAAGCTTGAAGATCTACACCAAGACATGAAGGCGGAAAAGGTGCAGGCCACTGCTGACCGCCGCGAAATCTACGAACGCCTTAACGACCACGGAAACCGCATCACCGTTCTGGAGTACAAAAGCCCACAAGGCTAGTATTAGACAAAGTCCTGAACACCATGAACATCGAAGAAATTCTTGGTCACCCCGCTTTCTGGGTTGTCGTCGCTGCTGCATCCGAGCTAATTGGCATGAGCAAGCTAAAAGACAACAGCGTCATCCAATTCCTGTTCACTGCAATTCGCAGCCTTAGACCTGGAAAAAAGGGCTGATACCACCTGATGGTCGCTGGATCGTCCTGTTTAGCACCCGTTCCATGTGGAGCAAAGTAGACAGGGCCATCCAGCGGCGTAAGTTTTACGCAACGCTGCCCAAAAAACTAGACCAGGCTGAAGAGGACTGGCACGCAACCCAGCCTGCCGCAGTACCACCTCCGCAGCGCCTTGACGACCTGCACCTTCGCGCACCATGGCATGAGCCCAAACACCCCGGTTCACCTGAATGATCTATTCCGTTACTACCGGAAACTGCCGCATCAGAGTGCTGCGCTAGTAGAGCTAGAAGCCGCAATTTTAAGTGTGCAGCCAGACATTCTTAACCGCGACCAGCCTTGGTACGGCACATGGATTTCGGCTGTCAACGACAAAAGCTATGGCGCGGCGGTGGAGCTTATCAAAGAATTTGAAGGTTGTCATTTAACTTCATATTTGTGTCCTGCTGGCGTACCAACGATTGGCTACGGAAACACCCGGTATCCCGAAGGCCAAAACGTAAGGCTAGGCGAAAGAATTAGCCAACAAAGGGCAGAAGAAATGTTGAACTTAGAGGTACAACGCACCGCGGACATTCTTGAAGCCGACATACCATTTTGGAAAAGCATGAGTTCCAACCAAAAGTCAGCCTTAATCAGCTTTGCCTTCAACGTTGGAGCGTACTTCTACGGTTTGCCAGGGTTTAGCACAATTAGCCGCGTACTAAAGAACCACGAATGGAACCAAGTACCTGATGCTTTATTACTTTATCGAAACCCTGGTTCGCACTTTGAGGAAGGACTACGCCGCCGACGGATAGAAGAAGGCCGCGTCTGGTCAACGCCGTAATTTACCTTTGGGCGTTACCATGTAAATAGCTGCAAGTCAAGTCTATTGTTGCAGTTTATTGAGCGGTGATAGTGGATCACCAGATCGACGGGACTGAATTAGTTCCCCGAAAGAAAGCCAAGGTGCGCTTTCGTGATCATATCCTGAGGCAGTGGAATTACTGCTGCGCCTACTGCTCTGAGCCGCTTGGAAAGAACGCAACATTAGACCACGTCATCCCAAAGTGTAAGGGCGGTCAAACAGAACAGCGGAACCTAGTAGGGTGCTGTTTTTCCTGCAATAGCCACAAGTCAGGAAACGAATGGAAAGAATGGTACAGAGAACGCAGCTACTGGAACGAAGCCCGCGAAGCCCGCATTTCCGAATGGACGGAACAGTGAAGCACGTCTGCAATGGTACGTGCTTTTTGTTCGTTAGTCGTTTCTACGCACAAGCCTCCGCCAAGCGTGCAGACTACAAACCACTGTTCATGTAACGTCCGAATCTTGACCATACCCTGGTCCGTTAGACGAGTTGCGGTATATGCGTTCTAACTGGTTTGCAACTGGATTACTATCGCCGATGGGCATTCCATCAAAAGGATCGTTAGCAATAAAAAGCAACGGACCATCCATCTCTTTAACCGCGAGCATACCAATGCGCGGACTACGCACCAATACGTGCAGAGCGATGCGCTCAAACCAGTTCAAAAAGATGACCTTCATAGGTTCAGTGTAGGAAAAACGGCCTGGTGGACCGTTGGAAAGCACTTTTTAAACACAGCTGCGCACTGAAAGGCAATCTGCCGGTGCTCTAGCTGTGTGTCGTTGTCAGCCCGCAACTGGATGTAATGCACCCAAGACCTTAGTGTCCCTTGCATGTAAAGGGTGGTAGGAGTACAGAGTGGCAGGATACGTCTAGCCGTCTCCTTGGCAACGCCCCGTTCCAATAGGGTGTCATAAAACAAAAAGGCATCAGCAATGATGCGACCAGCACCTGCTTGGAAGTCTTCCTGATGTTTTGGGTGTAGGTCACTAATACTGTTCTGGCGATTTTTAGTGTCTTGCCGTCTGAAATAGGGTATCTCGGCGGGTTGTGTCTTGCTGTAGCGAGTAGAAAATTCCTGGAACGAAAAGGACCGATGCCGCAATATCTGAGCGGCGATGTCCCTTTCAGTATCAATTTGAACGCACATATTGGCCATTTCAAATGGCGACCAGTGCTTGTGCTTAACAAGGTATCTAAGCAGCCCTGGCCCGGTTTCCCAGTTGTCTTCATTGCTGGGATTACTAACCCGTGCCATCCGCACGATCAGCTTTTCAGCGTCTGGGGTTGCCCAGACCAATTCAACATTGCTCATGAATAAAGCGCAGAAATCAAACGTTGCACCACACTTTTTTTAGCGTGGTAATGCCTATCGCAATCGACGTGGTCTTTGTCCACCGGAATCTCTATCGAATACAAAAACGTAGAACAGACCGTACATTTTCTAACCCGTGTCTTCGCCACTTCGTGTGAATTACGAGTGCTGATCATTTTCAAGGCCCCACTACCTGAGGCACCGCAATTAGGGCACTCCACTATAAAGGCCCACAACTACCTAATTTTGCAAGCACATTAAGTTTCCTTAAGGCTTTATGGTATCTTTGCCTTACACGTTCTCTAGACATACCTAAGTCTTTAGAGATCTTTATGTAGGTCTGCGCTTCACCACCATCAAAAGCAAAAACACGCTCCACAATGGTGCGATCGACAGTACTTAACGACATCAATAGTCTGTCTACTGTGTCACTAGAGAAAAGGGTGTCAAGTTTTTCCATGGGGTGTTCACCGTCAGTAATAAGTTCGACCAGTGTATGTTCTTGAGAATCCAACCCGGTTCTAGGTTTATCCAAACTAAGGCAGTCCTCACTACGTTCCAGGTACTCACGCAACCGCTTAGGGGATGTAGCACAGTATTCTGCGCTTTCCTCTAGGGTGGGGCGCCGTCCGTGGGCTAGTTCAAATTCAGGCGCCCATTGGCGGAGCTTTGTCAGTATTTCTCCAGCATGGGACGGAATACGAATCATGCGGTCGTGGTAACTCAAATAGCGGCTAATGGACTGCCTGATCCACCAATACACGTAGGTAGACAGGGCATAACCACGCTCTGGATCAAACTTTTTAATGCCATGAGCAAGCCCGATGTTTCCTTCTTGCACAATGTCAAACATTTCCGTGCGCCTGGAACGTAATGTGTAACGTTTTGCAATAGAAACTACAAGTCTTAGGTTGCAGTTGATCAGCTTTTGGTAGGCCCGTTTACCTGTTTTTATTTGCTTTTCGGTAGGGTTTTCAGATGTAACCCAAACCTGAACCTGCCGCGCCAAAAGTATTTCCTGCTCTTTACTTAAGAGCGGGTAGCGAACAATGTCCTTCAGATATTCACTAAAGCCGTCCATCAGTAAGAAACTTCCACAATGCTTGGTACGCAGCCCATGCTGTCTTCGAGGCTACGTGCCACCTGACAGGCTTTTTCAATAGTCACATAGGAGCAGGCGTCTTCTGCTTTGTCTGTCAAGCGGATACCGTTGTTCTTAGGGAAGTTTGCATAATAAGCTGCAAGGTACATAACCTGAGTTCCGTGTGTTGTCTTAAGTGCGTAGCGTGTCATTAACTGGTAAGTAGTAGACCCAGGAAGAGTAGCACAGTACAAATCCTTTTACTCAGAATCTTCAGGAGCTTTACGTGACTTAATACGGCCTTCAACACGCTTACGTACAGACGCACGCCAAGCAGCTTCATCCTTAGCAACTGCCTCGTTGTAAATTGCGGAAGGGTATTCCCGTTCCAATGCTTTGTAGACCGCGTTACGAATCCAGGCAGTGGGACGTATGCTAACCTTTTCAGCTAGGTCAAACAGCAATCTTGCCCTATGGGGATCAAGAAGTATTTGCATATATGTTTTATTTCCGTGCCGAATTGCCATCAAGTAGTAGCCCAGTAGATTTCAGTCTAGCATTGTGCTACCAAAGAAGCGCATTATCAACATGCTTACGCCAGCCGGTCTGTTGATCCTTACGAGCTTTTGTACGTTGCTTACGGCAGCCCCGCCTTACTTCCCTAGCGCCTTCAAGAAAATTGGCTGCCCGGAGCAAATCTGCAGTACTGGCACGCGCTATTTCGTATTGCAAGAACTTCATAACTATCTGCCGTCCTGTTTCCGGTGGCATAGGCAGCATCCATCACTTCCGAAAGACTACGGTAAGAACCCGTTTCCGCAAGGCTACGGAAGGACCATCCGTTGACTGTGCGATAGATGCTGACCATGCTGCGCTACTTATTAATGGATCTCGGACCAACGCTTTCCTATAGAAGGTTCAGCTAGAGGCGGAATGTCTCCCAACCACTTAGCTTCGGCGCTTTCCATTACTTGTTTTAGCTGGTCCGCCCACTGCTGCGCCTTATCTTCACGAACAAGTAAGAGAATTTCATCATGGATGCAGGCCGCGATTTTTACTTCCTGTTCACCAGCTTCTAGAACCTTTGGCCAAAGGTTTCCTAAAGCGCATTTAAGAATGGCCGCACCAGCCCCTTGGATTGGAGTGTTGCACCGAACTGTCAGGCGGTTCATGTCACCCGGCAAGAAACGCCGCATGTCAGAGCCTGGAATGCGAATTTCGGCCCACCGATTACTTGCTGTCTTTGATGCGTCTGCGGCATTCTGGTTTTGCCACTGCTTCACACCTGCATAGGTATTTAGCCATTGGTTACGAATTGTTGCAGCGGCCTCAACCGTCATCGTTACACCAGAGCTAGCAGCGTAATTACGCAAACCCTTAGCGCCGGACCCATACAGCAAACCAAAATTGGCGCTTTTCGCGATCTGGCGAGTACAGCCAATTGCCTCAGCGGTAACCGTATGAAGGTCTTCACCAGCCTGGAATGCCTTGGTCATTTTTTCATCCTGCGCCACTGCTGCAGCGAGTCGAAGTTCCATCTGACCAAAATCCGCATCCACAAGCAGCCAACCATCAGGAGCTTCAACACATTGCCGAAACTCTGTATCACGGGGAATCTGCTGGTTGTTGGGCTTGATGCAGGACATACGACCAGATTCCGCCCCAAGCTGGAGGTAGCTGGCACGTACAAAGCCATCCGGGTCCATCTTTTCAAGGATTCCTTCAGCCATTTGACGACGCTTTTCACTTTTCTTCCACGCCAAATAGGTCTGTATGACATGGTGGTCCGCAGCGTAATCCTGAAGCGCTGCCCTACTAGCACTAGGCTTACCCGTTTTATTGTCCTTTGGCACTGTCCCTAAAAGTGCTGTGAACTTTTCTAACAATTGCTTGGGACTACTTAAGTTGAAGCCTGCTTGTAGCTTGGTCCCACGACGAGCATCACCCGTAGCTTTTGGCCTGAGGTTAAACATTTGCGGCGCCGTTTCAATCTGTTCAATTTCCGCATACCATTTTTCGTAGTCTGAGTCTTCGTGCCCCATTTGCGTGACAAGGTCTCGAAGCTTTGAAAGTCTTTGAGTATTTGCTGCTTCTCTTGGGAGCTTGTGTTCCGCAGGAAGCGCGTTATCAAGTTCCCGTAAAAAGTCTCTACCGAGCGCATGAATGTCGTGTTGGTAATCATTACAAAGCTGCTCAAGACTACTACGGTTCCAAGGGAGCCCGGTACGCCACATCTGGGCCATAGCGGGAAGTGCTCTGCACTCTAATGTGTAAGCTTCAGAAAGCCTCGCATTCTGTAACGCCGCTGTAAGTGGATAATCCAGCTGCAGTAACACTTCGACATCTTTAGCGGCGTAGACCAACTGGTCTCGACTTAAGACTGGAACGCTCCAATCAGACCGCTGCTGTTCCTTGTCAAGTTCAATTTTTAAGACACGTTTAGCAACATGTGCCAGTCCGTGCCTGAGGTTAGGCGTTCCATTGTGGTGGAGCTTACTGGCAAGCATGGTGCAGCCAATCCGGCCACGTATGTAGATGCCATGTTCCTGCAGCCAACCAAGATCAAAAACTGCGTTATGGGCTAACCAGTACCGGTCACCATTAGTGAAGAACAGGCGGAGTTTTTCCCAGCCGTCTGCATCTAACTCAAAACAGTCAATGATGACGATGGTTTTACTGACTTCGCAGCCCAGCTGGATCAAACGAAGTTTGCCTATTTCAGGCTGTAGCTGGAGCGTTTCCGTATCGAAGGCGATAGAAATTGATGTCGAGATCCTGTGCAGGTGCTCGACACCGAAAAACAAGTTGTAGTCAGACATGGGTGGTCTTCAAAGAAGTGTGTATTCAGGAAGTGGGCCTGTCCATTCGGACTCATGTTGGCCTTCGGGACTATACCAGCCGGTGTCGTCTATGCGCCAGCCAGCAGTGCAACGCTTGAGAGCCTTGTAGTTTTCCCAGACAGGTTCTTCAGGAAAAGGGTTTCCGTAGTCGTGTTCCCAGTCGTGTTCGCTGATGCCGGTGGGTGTGTACCAGCCGCCTTCGTCAGCTTCCCAGCCTTCTGCGGTACGCATTTTCCATCGTCTGTCTTGGTCGGCCATAGCAGCATCAAACTGGGCAGCATTTACAGCGTAGTTATCGAACCAAGCCGCAACCCGAAGATTGTAATCGGCGGCATCATTCTGTAAGTAGCTTGGAACGTTCTTGAGTTTTACGCTTGCAAAGTTACTGGTGTCAAATGGATGTGTAGACATGATTAAAGAGAAAAGGTTTCGTAAGAAGCTTTAAGAAGACTTTTTACGGTGGTTTGCAAGTCTGTAATGCGGTCAGTCGACTGCATGTCACAAACAATTGGAACCTCAGCTGTAAACCACTTGTGGCCGCAGCTTGGGCACTTGCGACATCTTACGATGCTTACTTCAAACCGAGGTTTAGTTTGAGTAATCCACCGATCACCGCGCTGTGGTTTGCGGTTGCAGTGGGGGCAGTTCATGCAAGAGGGTCGTCATAAGGGTCAAGTTCAAATTCTGAAATCAGGCGGCATAAGTACCACCTGGCTTTGCGAAGGTCTTCAAGGCCATTTTTCTGGCGATACCTCCAGATGTATTTGATGCAATTGCCGCGCAGATAACCAAAAAATTCTTCGGTTGTCATTGCGGCCTTGATCGCTTCAATACACTCCACACCGCTACTGCTTTGATAGTGAGCTGGAGCGTTGACAGGATCAGTCATCAAATTCAATCGGAGGAATTACGCACCAATCGGTAATCCAGGGCAACATACGCAGCACCTGTTCCCGTGTTGGTGCATTTGTATGGTCTAATGGTTCGTCCCAGAGAATGACTGCCTGACAGTGTGCGGAGTCAAACTCGGCTGGGTCTAAATGGGTTGCAGGTAAGACCTGAACAGCGTCATCAACAATGGCCTGAACATGCAGGACATCTGAACCTTTGGTGTAGCTGAAGCTAATTAGTTGAGCGTGGGCCATGGTGGGGCTCCGAATGACTTGCTTACAGTAGCACACTATGTCAGATGCGCCGTAATGCTGGGGAAGAACTCATGCGCGTAGGTGCTCATGACACTGGCATCAATACCAGAATCGAGCGCAGTGTCTATGTCTCGTTCCAAGCGGCAAAAGTCTTCGGGTGTGTCGTGATACAAATCTTCACAAAGGCTGATAGGCAGTAGGTCTTTTCCATACGCCGTATATCGCACAATTGCTAAATAAGGCGTTGGTCCCTTTAGCTCGTAGTAAGTAATGGTGGCCCACTCTTGCATCGGACCGCAGCACCTGACACCAGTCTGGCTCAGAAGCCAATCATTAAGCATAATGTAGTAGCGAGCATTTTTACAATGGACACGAATCGCGAATTTGTCTACGAACGGTACGCCCGTAAAATTTCCAGCTGTGAAGATACGAAAGAACTGCAAGAGCTGGCCTGCAAGTTCTTCCGCCTTTACTTAACGCAACAAGAGGTAGTAGAAGGTCTAATCAAGAAGGGCTGGCTACCCGACGACCCTGTACTGCGAACGCCGTAGGGCAGTATCAGCACGGGCATTCCTGTTGATTGCGACTTGTGTAGCAGTCTCCTTAAAGCAGGCCCGTTTTGTTTCTATAGGAATACATGAAAGAATTTTCTGAATCTTAAAAACAAAAAAGTCTTCATCCTCAGTGACCTTTTCGGTAGATATATGGGACGACTGAACCCCATTACATAAAGCACTAACCATCCAATAGGAAAAAGCAGGCGATTCCAAAAAATCTCTTAATAGGATGTTTTCAGAAGCTGCAAGGACGTCTTCAGGCAAATCAAATCTAGGCATGAGTGTAGGTAGGTTTACTAGAGTAGTGGACCGTCAGAATCCTACACGAAGTCCTCATCAAAGTCACCAGCTAAAAATTTATTTATCAATTTCTTCAAAAAGTACGTCCTTTTTACGTCTATATCGTCCAACTTTGCATCCATACGCTCCACCAAATCCGAAGGCATGTTACTCACGGTGAAGGTTTGTTTTACCCCTGGTGCGTGCGTAAATACCTGTACTTTTTTGCTTTCCGATTCAAAAGTGTTAAAAGAACTAATAAGCGTACCAAAAGCTTTGTTGTCGTATTTTGTAGATGGCTGCTGAGCAAGCGCCCTAATGGTAGTACCAGGCTCAATACTGGCGATAGTTTCTTGTTGCTGTTCAAGGGGCATATCACTATGGCAGTAACACCGCATAGTAGTAGCAGGGCTATTTAAGCGGTCATATATTTCTCGTGAGGGGTGGATAATTGAACCTTCTATGTACGGGCGTTTGTTGCTATCAGCAGCGGCAAAAGTTACACAAACTTCAACGGGCAAAATATCTGCATATCTAGTTAGCCTGAAATTAAGTTCGGTTTCTTGTGACAGCATGTGAAGGCTGGTAGCGCCCTCACATACTACACAGACAAGCCTGTGTCAGTCGGACCACTTGTTCCAGGCTGCGTTCATCAGAGCGTCTGATTCTTCCTTGGTACGATCCATTTCCCTCGCGCGGGGATATTGCCCTGAGCGTCCAGTCTGGGCAGAACCCGCACCATCACTGGGTTCTGAGGCTGGACACCCCCCTAAATCAGTGGCAATGTGTCCTGCCTCGGCATCCACACCTAGTTCCAGGCTGGACACTTCTTCTGCTTCTGGGGTGCTGTCCACCCTGACATCCGTTCCAGTGGAAGGGGTTTCTTTAGGTGGACACACATACGCAACCTCTCCACACGCGAGTACAGCCTGGTACGTCTTTTTTCCGTACCTACCAACCCCTGGAATCTCAGAAATAAGGCCACGCTTTACCAACCGTTGGAGCGATTTCTGGATAGCCGCCGTTTTTCCGCCCACCACTGGATCGGAATTGAGGTCTGTATTGGAAAAGGCGCGGGGATGACCAATACGAAGCCTCTGGAGCACCTTGTCAGTGACGCTGGAAGGCGATGTATTGCTGTCATCGACCTCTGGGGTGAAATCAGCCACAGAGAAGCTCAGGTCTTTCTCCTGGCGCATAATGAGCGCCGTACCGGAGCGACCGAACCGCGATTTTTCAATGGTGATGATTCGGCTGTCCGCTAAAGCGGGACTTTTTTCCACTTCGTCCTTGCTGGGCTTACGAAGTGAAAGTGTGGTATCCACAGCATCCCGAATGGCAGAGGTGCCACGAAAACCGCCCTGCTTATTGGCGTGGTGAATGATCAGGATGGTTGTTGCAGGGAACAGCACCCCGTTATTCCTAGTCAGCCAATACAAGGGAGTTGCAAAGTCACTCTTGTTTTCATCAAATGCCCTACCACCAGAGCAGCCGATCAGCGAGTCAATAACAACAAGCTTGGGCTGGACCTTTTCCATCAGCTTGATGAACTGGGCATAACGCTGGAGCGACCAGTCCGTGAGCAGCTTGGTGTTGGACTCCAACGGGTAATCCACTTCTTCCAGCTGCTCTTTGAGCTGGAGAAGCGGCTGGTCACCATTCAGAAGCAGCACAGAGCCTTGCTGAACTGGAACGTGTCTGCCACGGACCACAAAGGGTGCTCCAGTAGCGATGTGCTTTGCCAGCGTCCAGGCAAACATGGATTTGCCATCACCACCAGCGCCATAAATCAGGGCAACGGAAGGGTGCGGAAGCACATCAGGGATCAGGTATTCACGCTGACCCTCTAGTTCCTGGAGCGCAGCCACGTCCATAAGCCCCTTAGCGCCTTCAAATTGAATCTGATCAACAATCAGCTTTTCAAGCGCAAATTGATCCCGGTAACCAGCATCAAGGGCCAAACTATTCAGCTTGAAGTTCATTTCAGCGGGGTTATCCAGCTCCAGATAGGACCGCGCTTTTTCAATTACTTCCTCAAAGGACAGCGAAACCCGCTGATATAAAACAGGCTTGGCCTCGACTTCATCAACAACTGCGCCGCAACCATCACGTGTAAAGCGTGCCCGTTCTGGGTCGTAATGATCAGCTAGCCGGATAAGGCTTCCAAAACCAAGACCACCCTGGGACTTAAAACCATTTTGCCAGCGGCTTTGGCAGGGGTCTTTGCCATCAGCCCAGTCATCCTCGTATTCAGAATCCTGGAGCGACCATTCACGCCACAGGTTGAGACCTTCATCACCAGGCAGGTCTGATAGGAGCATTGCCCCGATCTGCCACCAAAGCTGTTCAGAGCCCCGGCCTTGTGGCTGGATAACAGACAGACAGGACTGAGCAATGGCGATCCGTTCTTCGGTGGAACGCATTGACCAGCGGCCATCACGGACTGATTTAGTGACCTTTTTGTCGTTCTTAGCCTTGAACGACTGCTTCATACGCTCTAAAAGCCACCCAGGAGCCTCTGGAACAGCGTTTAGATCACCTTCAAGCGTGTATGTACCACCAGCGGGGTAGGCACCGTTTAGGAGTCCTTGACGGCCCCACAAAACTTCCCAGCCTTCACCGCTACCAGCAAGGCTAATGTCCGAGACCTCAGTCCAAAGATCGGGTGGAACGGTGAACAGAAACTTTGCAGCCGCTTTCTTGGGCGACGTAATGCGTGGAGCGGTGGCTAAATCTTTGCCCCACTTGGCCTCAACAGCACCAAGGTTCGCATCAACATCAAGGATGACCAGCCCTTCAGAGCGTGGTCCGGTAAAGACACCAACAGCCTGAAACTTTTCGGGCTCACGTTCAATGACCATCGCCGTGGCTTCGGGCGACATCTTGTCGTGGTGCGCCCTACCAAGCGGATTCTTGCCGCAGGCTTCACCGCCTTTTGGCATTGGAACGCCTTTTTTGTAGATAGGCGCTGTTGCCCAATGATTCGGCAAAGACCGAACAAACGACAGCAGATTCATTTGCTAAACTCCTACAGGGAAACGCGGACATGCGCCCTAGAGTCTGACCAACTCTGGGGCGCTTTTCATTGTAGCGGGGCTGTCCACCCTTATCAATGTGCTATATTGGCCAAGCACCGGGCAGTTCTAGCCCACAGCTAAAGCCATTAAATGGGATTTCTAAAGAACAAAGAGGCCGTTGCAGGCGGCGCAGGCGGCGGTTATCTAAACCCCAGCAAGATTCAAGCAGGAAGCCAGGTTCGCTTTGCGTTGCTCGCCGAAGAACCCCTGGAATTTTATGAGTGCTGGGGCGAAGCTACAGACGGCACCCCAAGGCCCTTCCGTTTTAATGACGATCCATCACCCGCTGATGTTGAGCAGGAAATGGGACCAGGCTATTCACGCCGGATGAACCGGGAAGGTACTGGACCGGAAGCCGTCAAGTTTGCAATTGCTGTGCCCTGCTACAGCCACGATTCAAGAACCATTCAAGTTCTGAGCATCACTCAGAAGTCGATCATCAAGGAATTTGACAGTCTTTCCCAAATGGAAGACTACGAAAACCTGATGGAATGGGACTTTGTTTTGAGTAAGGAAGGCTCAGGACTAAACACGGAGTACACACTGCGGCCTGTACCCCGTAAGACCAGCCAGGCTGTGATTGATAAAACCTGGGACGCAGCATTAAAGGCTGGCTTTGACATCACCAGGCTTATTGCCGGTGGTAATCCATTCAAGGAAGCTGCCTAGCACCTAATAAGGCCCCGTGTTCCTATGGCACGGGGTTTTTTAGTAGCTATAGTAGATATGGGAAAGAGTATTTTATGACCACTAAGGAACAAGTACAAGAACAACGAGAACGGCAGAATAGGCTGGAACGTATGTATAGGGACGATGGCCGAGACGACCCCAAGCACCAGTACCACAGCTTGTACACCGGACTCAAGCAAGGTACCGGAAACAAAGATTGAAACAGAATCCGACTCGATGGTACGTATCACGGTCGGCGATAAGGTTGGCTGGGTTAGTTCATATCACTTAATAGTCCCGAAGGAAAATCAGCTTATAAACGCATGGCTAGCCAAACACAGGAAAGACTGAATAACCTAGGTAGAAATACCCTGGTACGTGATGATTCTGGCCCTTTCCGCGTGTATCGGGATGACGCTGGCAGCGTTTTTCACAGTGTTACGCACATCCTCAAAGAAACGGCACCCGAATGGCAACAACAAGCCCTGGAACGGTGGCTCACTAGACCGACTGCTACAGAAGACCGAGATATGGCTGCAAAGCGTGGAACGCTTGCCCATGATCACGCGGAACGTCTACTACGAGTCACCAGAAAACTTGCCATCCAAACCGCCACCAAACGAAAAAACCTAAAACCCAACAAGGAGGGCCTGGAACGTTGTCCACCAGCCATCACCAGCTGGGCACTCGATAAGGCCATTCAAAGCGCTCCTAGGGTTGCCTGGAGCGCATCAGGCTATGCCCGCGGCCTACGTGGCTGGATCGAATCCAATCTGGCGGCCATTCATGCAATTGAGTTCAGCGTCCGGCACCCTCTTGGATTTGCTGGAACGGCTGACGCCCTGCTGGAGGTAAAAGACCGGAAAGGTTTGTATGTCGTGGATTGGAAAACCAGCGTCCGCGAAAGAAACGAGGACATGTTACAAAACTACATAGACCAATGTGGTGCGTACTCGCTGGGACTACGTGAAATGACCGGCATACAAGCGGCCGGGGCTTTGATTGTGGTGGCACGCCGCACCGGAGCCCCGCAGGTCCGCGAGCTATCCGCACTAGAGCTGATCGGAGCTGAAACGCGATTCAAAGACCGCGTGGAACGTTATTTCTCGGGCCTTGCGGCCCTCGAAAACGCCATTCATTAGGAATAGCAGGATGTTAAAAATTCGCCTTTGCCAAGGTCGCCGCATTCAAGGGGCCATGGCCTAATCTGCCATTCAAGCAGCTGGAACGTGTCACCACATGCCGCCAGCGCACACCGGGTCGCATGATGCACTGACGTTGACATTACGAAATATTTCGAGGTGGTTCGTCCGTCTCCCATGGTGAGCAGCACTAGACGCGGGCAGGCAAAGAAGCCGTGCGTTCTAGTGCTTTGCATAGCAGCAAAATTTAGGGAGCCAGCCCCTAGGTTAGGACTGGCACGCTTAACACGGGCTATTTGATGATGTCGCTATCTGTTGGAATGTTTTTCCGTATTTCAAGCAGTTGTAACGCTTCGTCATACTTTGCCAATAGGGGGAGTTTTCCTATGGCATGTAGAAAGCGTTTATCGATTTCAGCCATTAGATCTTTACGTGAAATTGTTTCGTTTGGGGTTGTCATTTTTTTGTGGCGGATGGTTTTAACTGGCACGGTTTGACCTAGGAAAATTTTGCAAGTGTTGAGGCTGCTTTAAGCGCGATTTCATAATTTTCGCACTGTGTCGCTTTATTAAGGATCTGGATTGTTGCCTTAATTGCTAGGTCCCTTGGGGCGTTTCCTTCCGCGTCCAGATTGTTGGCTTCATTGATCCATCGATAGGCCGATGTTTTCGAGACGCCCTGGCTTTCTAAGTAGCGAACGATCACCTGTCTCGGCTGGTTCGATTCCTGGAAAGCGCGAATCTCTTGGATTGCTTCGATGCGTTGCATAGCTAAGTTTTTTGGGTTTTGGGAATAACCAAGCCGAAAGTGTGGTTCGTGCTTGTGGTGGCCAGCCTATCACCGATTGGGAAGTTTTGGGAAAATCCCACGATTTTGGTTTTGAGGGTTGCGGTTCCTTCTAATGTGTGAGACGATTAAAGGGAACCCCACCCAAGGGCAACCATGTTTGAACTCACAGTGATTGCAGCTTACGGCCGCGCATACAACAGCAAGGCAGCTATCTGGGCTGACTGGTCCGATGGCAAAGACTTTCAGATTGTCAGTATTGGTGGCAGCTATGGCCGTTACATCAACAACGCGGACGCAGACCGTGCTGGTCTTGCCTGTGTGTTGGTTCGTTACGGTAAAGACTACGCGAAGAGCGCTAGCGTCAACTTGATCAAAGGTCTGTTGAACTGATCTGCTACAGTACCAACTAACTTAAACCAACTTACAAAATCAAATGTCCACCAAAAACATCAACAACATCAAAGCTGTATACCAGCTCGCAACAATCCAAGAAAAGATCGACGGCATCAAGTGGTATCAATCCGCCCATGATGCAGCAATGGTTATGGCGCAAACTTACGGCTTA
>Ga0181419_1000395_pt1 | contig 15247 bp, 13 predicted proteins | sample 42SPOviralmetaG_FD_130144 | JGI IMG/M metagenome (GOLD analysis project Ga0181419, IMG submission 130144) | Marine viral communities from the oligotrophic San Pedro Time Series (SPOT) site, San Pedro Channel, CA, USA - 42 SPOT_SRF_2013-04-24 | ecosystem: Environmental > Aquatic > Marine > Strait...
CACCCCATAACTTTGCAGTCATTGTTGTAGCATTTGCTGGTACATTAACTGAATAAGTTTCATTATCACCACCCGTGCTCACATACGCAGAAGAAGTAATACCTTCAAATACTACCTTTGCATCTTCTCCAGGATCACCAGCATCTTCCCTATCTGGATGTGAAGAACCTGAAGAAAATGCACCAGTAAATCCATTAGATACGGAAGAATGAACATAACCTGAACCACCACCGCCGCCGCTACCAGCACGGGTAGCATCACCAAAATCATTACCACCTGCTCCACCACCACCGCCATAGTATCCAGCACCGCCTCCACCACCCCCAGCAGCGTTATTGCCACCAAAACCTGTTGCTGCATTACCACCATTGCCACCTTGTAATGCTGCGCCACCAGAACCATTGGCACTTACTGATACAGTCTGAGAGGTGGTTTCATTTCTTCCACCAGTACAAACAATGGTGTGGTATTTAACGTTGACCTGTGTATTATTATCATTTCTATACCACCTGACTCTGAAACTATTATTACTCTTATTATCAACTACAGCATAAAATCCTTGAGGTTGATATGTTCCATTTGATTGATAGTTTAAATCCATACTCATATTACTAGCAGACACTGAATAAGAGTTGTTAGCATAAGACTCATTCACGGTCCAAATATATTCAAAGGTATTCTGATGAACACAACTAGCTTGACTACCTGAACTAATATCAAAAGTAGTATTCACACCACCACTTCTTTCATGAAGCAAACCTGCCTCTGTTCGTGAACTTGAATTATATGATGTGGTAGTCTTAGTAAAACTACTATCAGCAGTTCCAGCACCACCAGCACCACTTTGTGTTCCTCCACCACCACCTTGTGAGTTTATCTGACTCTGATTCGCAATGCCGCCATTAACACCTGTATTTCCTCCACCATCACCACCATTTGTTGATGAACTTCCACCAATTGATCCTACTCCACCACCACCTCCACCAGCAATCAGTCTGGCAGTAGATTGATTGATTGTTGATGATGAAAAAATGCCTGCTAATCCACCACCACCACAAGCAGCATTTGTTCCAGAACCCGATCCACTACCAGCATTACTAGTGCCGTAGTTCAAACGTATATGAAGTTGATCACCTTGAGTTAAATTAAAAGTTCCATAGCTATGTCCACCTAAAGATCCATTAGTTGCACATCTGCCGCCTTGACCCCATAGATATGCCTTTAACTTTACGTCTGTAGCAGCAGTATATGTGTATGATGTTGATGTATTTGCATCAAATATCAGATTTCCATCACTACCAAAATCGTGGAATGTAGAACCACCTTGCCCATCATCTACTCCACCAACTCCAGTTGAAGTTGAACCTTGAATATAAACTGACTGTGTTGTTTCAATTACATTCGATGTATGTGAAGTCTCTCTAATATCAATAACGAATCCTTCACCTTCTTCAACAACACCATCCGCAGCAATTGCTTTAGTGAAAGAACCACTATCATTATTGATAGTAAATGTTCCTGTTAAGGAATTATCTACAAAATCCGACGCTGTTATTGTACCAAGATTTCCTCTAATAGTGTAATAAAGAACTGTCCCATTTTCAAAACCATCGGTCGTAACAGTGACAGTAATTACATTACCTTCAGTTAGATTTCTGGGGGCAATAGTGGTCTCTACAGTTCTCTGTTTTGATCCAAGAAAACCATATCCAACAGCGTTAATTGATGAATTTGTTCCAAATACCGGCATTATCCAGCACCAAAATTACTCAAAGTTCCTAAAACTGTATAATTTGAAGCGTTATTTTTAATAATTGCAAATGTATATACGTTTACTGCGTTTGTAAATCCAGAAGATGGTGAAGTTGAGTTTATCCATTTAACCTCAACTTGTTTATCATCAATTTTAAATCCAGTTGTAGTTGGGTTTGACATAACATATGCACTGGAACCCATTGGGATAAGTATGGTTACAACTATACTTCTTTGTGTGGGTATACCTTTTAAGTTTTTTATATTAAATGCAAAATTACCAGTCGAATTTTTAGTGTAATTATGAAGAGATCCTTTATTTACATCAATGATTATATCTTCGTAGGCTGCACCATCATAAACACATATTTTTTCATAAATCTCTTTTACATTTGCAGATGATTCTAAATTCAAACCACCTTCAAAATTAGCATTCTCGTAAAAGAATGCTTTTGATCCAAATGTTTGTTCTCCGTCGTAATATGTGTCTGCCATTTTAGAAATCTATTACGTCTGATGGGTTGATTGGTACATTATCTAAAGCATCTTGTAATACTTCATCAACAGAATCGCCAAATGCTGCCTGAGCTGCTTGACTTAAATTGGATCCTGGATCAGCAATACCAAGTAGATCTGAAGCAGCACCAACAGGATTACCTAATACTTCACCTGCCGTACCGACTAATGATCCTGGTATTACGCCTCCACTAACAACTTGCCCAGCAACATTTGATAAGATTGCTCCAGGTTGAAGACCACCACTTAATATATTTGCTGCACCAGTTGCAGCACCAATAATTCCACTTCCTCCAGAGACAGCACCTAATGCATTAGTTGCAGCAGATGCTAAACCACCACTTGCAAGATCTGTTACTGCACTTGCTCCCATATCAGTAGCAACATTTGCTGCTGCAGCTGCAATACCACCAAGAGGACCACCGGTAACAGCAGCAAGTCCTGCTGCAGTATTAAATAAACTTTCTGCACGAAGACCTAATCCAGATCTGCCAATTAAATTCTCTTGATATCCACATATAGCGTGCCAATTAGGTCTCTTGGTTGTTTCAGTGAATTTACAATATCCTTTTTTACCTGGTCCAAGTTCTAAAATATTTTTTGCTTGGATCTTAATATTGTTTCCTGCTTTAATTGTAATATCTTCTTTTGCCTCCATATGGATGTTTCTGCCTTTTATACAGACATCACCATTCTCTAAAGCATTAATAACAATACTTCCATGCAATCCTGTTATAAAAATATCAACACTTCCTTCTGGATTTTTATGTCCACCTACAACTTCAATAGTTCTATCACCATAAACGTGAGTGATACCACCTTCTGTCATTCCAATAACTGATTTATCACCAGTTTCGGTATTTGCATACAAATTATAAACATCAGAACCATTCTGACCCATCTGAGGGTTTCCAGTATCCAATCTTACATTTGGACTAAAACTCTCTAGTGACCTCTTATGGAATTTTGTTTTCGGTTCTTCTTGTGCCATAAAATATCTACCCTTTCAATATTTATTAGTATCCACCATATCCACCACTACCGCCACCACCACTTGGAGGTGTTGGGGGTGAAGGAGTCGGTGTTGGCGTAGGTGTTGGCGTAGGTGTTGTTGATGTTCCACCACCTCCACCTGATGTAGTTGGTGGAGGTGTAGACGATGGTGGTGGTGTTGATGATGTAGTTGTTGATGGTGTGGCGCTACTGCTACTTGTAGTAGTGACAGTTTCTGAAATTTGTTGAGTCACCTGTGTAACTGTTCCTACTGATGTGGATGCAGAAACAACACTTTCTTCTCTAGTATCGTAGATATATTGGTGAGGTCTGTTTACGTGAACAGATCCAACCATTTTTCTACCATTTGATGGATGTACGTGGAATGGACCGTAATATGGTTTACCATTAACATAACCTATAAGACCGTCATCATTAGAAATACAATCAATAACTTGTTTGACCTCGCCTTGTGGTTCCTCAGGTCTTCTAGTAAATCTAGGTTTAATAATAGCACCAAAACCAGATAATGTTGAAATTTGTATCTCAACTTCTCTATCTACAGATGGGAATATACGATCTGATGTACTTACATTATCATCTGTATTACCCGCAGGGATAATATTAGTAATACTACCATTATCATCTACTGCAATTGTATATGTATTTCCTAAATTATCAGATGCTATATCATCTGAAGAATAATTATTACCAGGACTATAAATTGTAGTTGGTTTTTGAGGATCAATAATAACATCTGTCGGATTATCAACAGATGGTGTGTAATTTTCTCCAGTAGATACTAAAACAATATCGGTTATTTGCTGATAAGATGTTGAATTTGGATCTCTATCTATAATAGCTCTTGCTACTCCACCAAATCCTTGATCACACTCATCAACAATCTCAACAAATGGTGGAGTCGTATATCCACCACCACCATTTACAAGGTCTACACCAAGAAGACTACCAGTTACACCACGGTCTGCATTTGCAAGATTGATAATTGCATTTGCAACTCCACCAATACCTTTTCCACCAAAGATTTTAATTTTAGTTCCACCACATCCACCAAGTTCTGGTGGTCCAGCATAACAATTACCAAGAACACTTTCAAATCCAGGAACAGATACACTTGGATTTGCAAAATCAAATATACCAAGAGAACCTGTAAGTCCTGCAATATCTTGAACAGCGTCAATAACACCAAATCCTCTTTCTGCAAATTCTCTTGCTTTGTTTGCAGTTTCTAAAATCTGACTTACTGGTGTTCCTGATCCTTCTTTACTACCAACACCAATAGTCCACTCATTTGATGCCAGGGCATAATCTGCTGGTGCTTCATTACAATCAAGTGCGCTCACAACATTTTGGAAAGCATCAACTGCACTTGTTAAGAAACCAAACGGACTAAAACCACCAAGAATTTTTCCAACACCTCCTAAAAGTGGTTGTAAAGCTTTTGTGATTCCACCAATGATCGTGTTCATTATTGCACCAACACCTTGATCAGCAATACAACTAACAAAGTTTGTTACATTATCGGCAACATTTTGTAAGAGACCTTTGATCATTCCGCCGATACCACCAATCACGGAGTTAGCAATACAAGGTAGGGCATCTGATATTGCTTTTACTGGACTGATAAAAGATGCTTGTGCGGCAATACCTGCAATATCTGCTGCTTTACTACTACCAGTTGCAGCAAGAACCGTGGCATACACACCTTTATAAAGAACATCAAGACCTTTATTCATATTCTCACCCATAGACTCAGACAATGCTGCGGTCATATTATGAATCATTCCAGTAGCACCAGATTGTATGCTTTTTGTTATTGCATCAATTCTCTCATTAATTTGTTGTGTAATATTACCAATACCATCGGTAATTCCCTTTGTGATTTCTTGTACAGAATTGACAAAATTTTCAATATCAGTTTTTATGTCATCGATTTCAGAACTAACTTTGGCAGTTGCCATCGTAACTTTCTGCCCAATAGCACCAAATGCTGAAATTTCTTTGGTTGTAGGATCTTCATCTGGACCACCACCCTGCCCATTTAGTTTATCAGCAATTTTATTGGAAACTGTTCTTGGTGATTTTTGAGAATCTGAATTTTGTTCATTGGATTCATTACCAACAATAGCACTAGATTTCTTTATAGGACCTGCATATCCAGTAAAGGGTTGAAATGGTGCTGAATATGGTCCAGAGTAAGATACTGCCTTTGTTCTTCCAAATACACCTAATATACAAGGTAGTTGTGCATTATCTCCATCTAAAAAGAAACCAAATACTGTATCTGCTTGTTCAAGTTTTGGAGTTTTTGCTCTATTACAAGCACCAGATCCATCAGTTACTCCAAGAAGAACTTGCGCCCAGGGTAAATCCTCATTAGGAAGTTCTGTTTCAGAGTATGGGTGATATCCCATAATACGAACTTTAACTCTATTTCCCCATCCTCCACCATCAGCCTGATCTTGCCAAGATTCTACAGGTGCAATTTGACCGATCCACCAACGAAATCCGTCTCTTCCTACAAAATTAGTTTTAAATAAAGATTCTTCTAACATTAGACTTTATTATTTGGTTTGATCTGCCCAAAAGTATCCCTCACTAACATCATTGCAGTGTAAGATCCTTCACTATCAAAATGATGACATAGTTCCTTAATCATATATAGACCACTTTCTGAAGGATCTGGATCTTCTTTTCCAGTAGATACTTGTCTAAATTCACATTCTATCACGTCACCTGCTTTTAACTGTGTGTTAAGAGGTACAGTCATTTGAACTTTTTGAACAAAAAGACTACTATATCGATATATTGCCTGAGATTGATACTTAAAAGGATCTGCATTTTCTGTAGTATCTACATTCTGTTCTAAAGTTCCCCTATCAATAAATCCAGTCATCATTCTGGTGGGAACTTCACTTAATGTCTTATCAGATGTTTCGCTAAGTTTTGGTAATACAGGTCTTTCAGATCCAAGATTCTTTGTCGAATTTAAATGATCTGATATTTTGAAAAGACCTTTCTGTTCTGAAGTAAATTCAAATCTCTGCATATCAAAATAGTATCTCATCGACGAATATGAACCTAATCTCAAATTCTCCATGAGATTTTGATTTCTACTTACAACATATGATGTAATTTTAAAATCTTCACTTTGATTTTGATTTTCTCCGTCAGCAACACTTGTTTCAATATATTTTTGTGAATATGGTTTTTGAGTAATTAAATTGTCAATTGATTTGAAGTGAAGTCCTTCTTTTGTTTGATAAAATACAAATCCTGCAACACCATCACCCTTCAAATCTGGAACACTTTTTGATGATAACCACCTCAAAACTGTAAATGGTTTTCGCATATTACCAATAAATCCATACTTATTTTGAGTTTGATCTGGTGTGGAAGCAAATAAACCCTTACCTAAGTACTCATTGACAATAGATTCAACTGATGCAGTTATATTTTGTGAAGTAGGATATTTTTTTGTAACTCTAGTTGTTTCGTTTGTAATAGCAATTCTAGAACAAAGATTTAACGTCAAAGACTCTTGATTATTATCTGAAATAACATTCGATATTCCTGAAACAAAAAGATAATCTTCTGGTTTTTCAGAAAAATCTAACTTAGGCATTGTGGTAGAATTTCCTTTCACCCTTAAAGAAACTCTCTCTGCTCCTCTAAGTTTTAACCCTTGATATAGTGATTTTCCATCTATAACAGGACCAGAAGAAGTTACATTTATTTTAGCGGTAACAGTTGGTGAAAAAATATCTTCATAATAATCAATTGAAGATACACCACTTCTAAGATCCACAGACTTAGAACCGTCTCCAGATTCAATTAGAATCTCTTCGTATGTTGAAGGATCTGATGCTGGCATTATGTGTATTGTAACTCTGTGAATATAAAACTATTTAACGAAGTTCCACCACTAACAATCTTTGTACCACCACCCTGATTTGATCCTGTTCTTGGTGCTGGTGGTGGAGATGTTGAGGTACTAATTGGAATTGGTACTTGGATTGTTTTTGGTATATTATTTGACGCTAAATTAGTAGATTTATTGGTTGGTATGTTGGCGTTCAAATTAGGATTTACAGTATTATTGGATTGATTTGTATTTGGTTTATATGACTCACCAAACTGTTTGATTGCCTCTTCAACCTTTTCTGGAGAGGTTGTTGCTGCATTACTTCCCCGCCCCCTATAGTAACTTTGACCTCGTTCTACATATTGGGCATCACCTTGCATTCCTTCAACAACAGGAACACCAGCAAATGCTTGTGATAATCCTTTAGCAAATCCTACAGGATCTTTTGCTGCCTTTTCTGCTGTCAGTCCCCTATCTGTCATATATGCTACTATCAATTTATCTTGATTCTCTGGAGTAAACTTATCCCCCATTGTAAGACCTGCTTCTTTGACAAACTTATCAGGATACAACATTTGATAAGCACCAACTGCTGCACTTCTAGAATCTGCTGGAACACCCTTTTTTCTTTGATGTGCAAGGTAATCTTTCTGATATTGTACTAATTGAGTAATAGTCATTTGTGTGATATCTTCACCTGCTCTAGAGAAATCACTCAAATGCCCAGAATATGTGGATCCATATCCACCTTCTGCACTACTAATAAATTTTAGTAAACCCTTAGGACTTCCACCCATATTTCTTCCACTGAATGATGATGGGTTTACAGTGTTATTATTTTGACTGGGTGCTTCTGGTCCTTCCATCGGAGGAGGACCATTCCTCCAAAAATCAATAGTTTCCTCAAGTCTTTTTATTATATCAGCAAATATATTTTTATTTTCGGCAGCACTTTTTTCTATATTTTCGGTATCACCATCAAAGTCAAAAGATATATTTCTCAATTGATTTAATTTATCATCAAGATCACTCGTGAGTGAAGTAAACCAATTAATAGTATTTTCATACCAAGTTCTAGTTACTTCTATAATATCTTGTATCTTTTTTATTAGATTATTTACACCTTCAATTATTCTAGGAAGATTGACAATTCCCCAACCAATCAAAATTGCACCAAGTGCATCCATTATTCGTCCTAACAATCCTTTTGTGCTTGATGATATCCTTTTAGTAGGAGAAGCATTATTGATATTACCTATTTGATTCGCTTCAATTATACCTTCCTTTTCCCTTCTTAAGACAGACTGTCTTCTCTTATTGAATAGTCTTGATTTTGAGAAAATAGCACTTTTCTTTGCTGTATTTCCACGTACAAGGTCTTTACTAATACCAAAAGATATTGAGGTAGCAGAAGTAATACCCTTACCAAATGAAAGTAAAGATTTTCTAATTCCTTCTATACTGTCTCTATTTTTCTTTAGTGATTTCATTTTATGCTAGTACGTTATATTGTGCTAATGCACCAAGAATATATGGATTGTCAGGATTTGACGAAGAAATTGAAACTCCAGGACCTTCCCCAATACTTCCAGAACTTACATTCACCTGCTGTTGACCACCTCCAGAATCCATTGGTATTGGCATAGGTACAACATTTATAGATTGGTTATCAGTTGATTGTGATACATTTTTAATAATATCTCTTTTATCTTTATAAATTGGTACAATATCGGTAGGCATTTTTCCTGTTCTACCAATTTCCCTTTCCTCTTCAATCATTTTGAGGATTTCAGGATCTGTTACCTTCGCACCAACTTGATTTTCGGGAAGTGCTTCTGTTTTAGCAGTTTTCTCCCTTAATTCTTGTTCTTTGCTTTTAGGTAGTAAAGAACTTTGTGGTTCTGATTGTGATTTTGGTTCAGGTTGAGGATCTTTATGCGGTATGACATCAAGTTCAATAGGACCCTTTGGTTGAGGTTCAATATTGTCACCTTTGTCGTTTAAATTACTCTCATCAGTATTATTGCTTCCTTCTATTTCAGGTTTAGTGGGATTTGGTTGGGTATCAGTTTTATTTTCTTCATTTTCTTTCTGTTTTGATGGTGGTTGTATTTTTTCTTCTTCTCTTCTTCTCTTCATCGATGTTGGTGTACTATCAGTAATAATATTTCTCCACCATTCATAACCAATATTTGGTGCTTCAGGTTCTGATGAAGGTTTTACTTCACTTGTTGGAGATTTTTGGGGTTCTATGTCGGGATCTTGATTTTGGTAATCAATTACTGGATCGGGATTCTCTGGTCCACCTTGACCATTATTTTCACTATTTCGTCTTCTATCTCTAACTCTTCTAAATGATTGACCCCAAAAATCCTTAACAAGATTCTTAATATCATCTTTAAAAAATGCTAATCCTCCCAAAACTACAAGGAGCCCTGAAAGTTTAAGGAAACCTAAACTTAAACCTCCAGTTGCAACTTTAACTGCAAGACTTAGACCTACAAAACCACCAACTGTTAGTAATACTTGATTCTTAATTTCTTCTAATTTTTCAGTATTACCTTCTGCAAGTGCCTTTATTGTTTCCACTCCCTTAAATGCTAAGAAGGCACCAAAAAGACGTTTAAAAATATCACTCAAACCGGACAAAGAAGACTGTGCCGTTCTACCTAATTTATTAATAGGTTTAAATGCTGCTACTGTTATCTTCTTCTCAATTGCACTTTCTTTTCCTTCCCTTAATTTTTGTTGAGCAAGTTTTGTCGCTAATATTTGTTCTTGATTTTCTTTTTGTCTCTCTAATGCTTGAGAAGTTGCTAAATTATTTCTTACCGCTTGTAAAGAATTTGATAATTGATTTACTCTTGCAGACAAATTTTCGACTTGTCTTGACACCAATCCAAGTTGAATTGAATTACTGTTTAATAATGCTTTTGATTGTGGGTCAATCTCAGTAACAGTAGGATCTGATCTGCCAGTAAATGCACTAGCAGAAATTCTAGATCTTCTTGCTATTAGTGGTGAAATTTCAACCATTCATCTGTTGGTGTTGTGCTTTTAAATTTTCTTCCTCAACGTGCTGTTGTAATAGAGAAAGATATATTTCTTTCTCCCACGGAAGCATATTTTCAAGTTCTGTCAAGCTATATTTATGGTGTTGCATCAGTGCAAAATTAATTCTAAAGTATGACTCAAGATCAGTATGAGCCATACTTATACGAAAAAACTTGCTAATCCCTCAAGTACAACATCATTTTCTACTCCAGTATTTGGATTTGTTACAGTTATTGTATGGGAAAGTTTTGGCATTGTTTCAAAGAAATTTTCAATTTGTTTGAACTGCTTAGAACTTAATTGCTCGACAAATTCTTTAAGTTCTTTTTTAGTACAATCTTTGATTGACCATGATTCTTCTTCATTGTAAATTTGTTCAATACAAGACATTACAATTTCAAAAGTATCATCAACACTAATATCGCTTAATGCAAAATTACTCTTGATAAACTCTTCCATTGATGGATACTTTAATCTCATCGTTAAGGTATCATCAAGTTTAATATCTTTGCTATGTTTCTCATCAAATATAACTTGAATTTCATCAAGTGCAATTATTGTAGGTACTTTAGTTGTGTTATCATCAGGACAAGTAATAAGTACTTCTACTTCTTCTCCTACAGATTTTCCTCTAATATTTAAAAACAAATATTCAATATCAAATGTTGAAAGATCTTCTACTTTTATACCGCGAGTAATTATACAACTTTTAATAACATCGTTGACAGCACTGGCAATAGTATTCATATCTTCGCTTTCCATAGCAATGATAAGAACTTTTTCTTCTTTAACAAGGAAAGGTCTATACTTAATCTTCTTTCCAGTTGAAGGGATTGTCAACTCATAGGTTGGAGTTGAAATTTTTGGTAAAGGCATAATATCCTAAGCAATTCATTAAAATTATTTATTAGGCAGTTCTGGACCCACCTCCACCCGATGCAGCAGAAATACCTTCAGAAATAATAGTTGATCCACCCGATCCACTATTTAAAAATCTACCATCAGCAATCAACCTTTGAACACCATCAAGATCCGCATTGAATGGTCTCTGAGCAAACCCATTGATGTCATCAAGTCTATCAAGATTTTTTGCTCTGACCTGTTCAGCAAATGATGGTTCATCATTGTTATCTCGTTTAAGAAGTTTATCGACTGATCGTGATCTTCCTGCAATATGTCTATCATAATTAAACGTTGCAGTTGCTTTTAAGACTCTAGATCCCTCATATGATACTGTAGATGCATCCAAAGAAATTGGAAACATTCCAATAAATCTATACTCAAGATAATTTTTATAATCTCGTTCAAATTTTACAATTCTAGTTTCATCACACTTATATTGATTTGGATACCTCATTCTATAGTAATATCCATCTTTTAATGGATCTGCATTATCAAAAGATGAACCATTGGACATAAATTCTAACCAATGTTCCAAAAACTTCATTGACTTATAATCGTCATCAACATAAAAATCCATTGACATTTGTACAAATGTTCTTGTGTGTGCAAATTTTTCTGCGACACCAGTATAATTTCCAATTACATCTGCGGTTGCATAACCACTTCCAGGTAAAGACGCTCTACAACATAAAAGTGATAATTTTTCTTGTGCATATCTATTATCAATTCCCTTTCTTTTTAAATGAGTGCTTAGATTGGGATGAAAACCACCGAATGTTACTGCAAAATGAGATGTTTGTGCAACATTACTAAGTGTGGGTTTAATTTGGGATATCTTTTTAGGAAACGGTCTAGCCACTCTAAATATCTTATAAGTGATTGTTTAGTTATTTAGATGTCATATAAGGGAAAATATCAACCATCCCATCCAAAAAAATATAAGGGTGATCCAACCAATATTATATACCGTTCTTTATGGGAACGTAAATTTATGGTCTACTGTGATAACAATGAAAATATTATAGAGTGGCAATCAGAAGAATTTTTTATTCCATATCGATCACCCATTGATAATAAAATTCATAGATATTTTCCAGATTTTTACATAAAGTATAAAGATATAAATGGTAGAGTTAAATCATCATTGATAGAAGTAAAACCATTACGTCAATGTTCTCCTCCACCCAAACCAAAAAGACAAACTAAAAAATATCTCAATGAAGCATATGAATATGCAAAAAATAGAGCTAAGTGGGAGGCTGCAAAAGACTATTGCGAAGATCGTAGATGGGAATTTAAAGTTATGACTGAGAAAGAATTAGGTATCAAGTAATGGCAATAAGACCCACAGATACAGATATTAATGTTAATAGAGTACGTGGTGTTGCTGATGAAATCATTGGGATAAAAAATCCTGATGATGTTATGATTAATATTCTTGAAGTTTTAACTGAGGGATCTAAAGTTCCTGAGGCAGGAAAAATATATGTTTTTGTTTATAATGCTAAGACACCCAATATACAATACGACCAGAATCCATTTGTTGCGGTAACTGATGTTATGGCGTGGGGATTTCGTGGATATAATTTTCATTGGAATGAAACACGACAATATACTTGGAATGAAGTTGCTGGTGGATTATATGAAGTGTATCCATCAGAGGTAAAAGATTTACAAATGATTCCTTTTGCAAATATTAAGCTAAATACTTGAAAAGTGTCTTTATAGATGGCTGCGAGTAATACCAGTACTTTAAATCTTGGTGGTGATGATGGTAGTTTTGGTCTTAAGGATCCAACACCTCCATCTGCAAAGCAATCACAATCTGCTGCTGAATCAACACAAAATACACAAAACAGTGGATCTGGTCCAAATAATACTCCAGGAAAAAAACAACCTGGTCAAGAGCAAAACGGAGAGGTTTACAGATATCCATATACCAAGTTTCAACCTGGTCAAGATATGTTGAAAATTAGTATCTTTGAGTATGAACCAAATAATGGTCTCAGTTTAGAAGGTTTTGCTAGCAGTGCTATCACCAAAGGTGAACAGATAGCTGCAACAAACGATCGACCATACTACGATAAGTATAATGTAGATTTTACTCAACTCAATGTACCTTCATTTTCAGATAGTTTTAATAAACTAGGTGGTGAAACCAAAGGTAAACTTAAAAAAAATGCCAGACATATATTTTTACCGATACCACAAAGGATTAGTGATAGTCTTTCTGTAGGATATAGCAAAGAGACTTTAAGTCCTATTAATGCTGCTGGTGTTTCAGCTGCAGCTGATATGGTGTCGGGTGATGGAAAGGGTACAAAAAATATTATGGATATGTTAAATAATCTGGTAACAAAACCTGGTAGTGTCAGTTTTGTTGGACCTGATAACAGTGAGATGACCGCATTAAAAACTGGACTGGCTGCACAAATAGTAAATTCTGTTGGTAGAAACGTTTCTGCTGATGCATTGATATCAAGAGCATCTGGTCAAATTTTACAATCAAATCTTGAGTTATTATTCAGTAGTGTAACACTTAGATCATTCCCATTTGTTTTTGATTTTACTCCTAGAGATGAACTAGAAGCTGGTGAAGTCAAAGCAATTATAAGAACAATTAAATATGCAATGTCACCATCAAATGGTGCATCTACCCAAGGTGGTAGTGGTGGTATTTTACTTAAAGCTCCAGATCTATTTACATTCGAGTATATGTCTGGAAAGAATAAACACCCATTTTTAAATTCATTTAAAGTTGGTGTTTTAACTGATATGAAAGTAGATTATACTGCATCAGGAACTTATGCAACTTATTCAGGAGATTTAAAATCACCCGTACATATGAGAATGACACTTCAATTTTCTGAGATTAATCCAGTTTATAAGGAAGATTACGAAGGAAAAGGAAACGAAATGCCAGGAGTAGGTTACTAATGTCTTATTTCAGAGAACTACCAAATATATTATACCAATCAAACCTTCTTCATAAGGTTTCATCTAGAGAATATGTTGCGATTAAAAATATTTTTCGCAGAATTAAAATAAGAGATGATGTAAATGATACTGCAAATTTTTACAAAAAATATGTAATCCTCGAAGGTCAAAGACCCGATACTATTGCTGAGGAATTTTATGGACAATCAGATCTCGATTGGGTTGTAGTATTAACTTCAGGAATCACAAATATTAAAGATGAATGGCCATTAAGTAATTACGACCTTAGTCGATATGCTTCTGAAAAATATGGTACAGAGTTAAATGCAAATCATCACGATGAAACTCTAGAAGTAAGAGACTCTAAAAATAGATTAATTCTACCAGCAGGTCAAAAAGTTGATAGTAATTTTACAATACCTGCATCATATGATAGTTCTATAACCTACAATATCATAGGTGCATATGAGAATGTCACTTATACTGGAAGCGGTGATCTTACTAATATTACAGTTGGTATTAGTAATTTAGTATATGAAACAAGATTGAATGAAGAAAAGAGAAGTATTAATCTTTTAAAACCAATATATCTCCAACAATATTTAAGAGAAATTAGAGAGATAATGACTTATGATGAAAGTTCTATGTTTATCAATAATAAACTAATCACCACAGAAAACACTAGACTTATCGGTCCATAAAAGATTTAAACTTTTATCAAAAGTCATTACATAACGATGTTTGCGAGAACGATCTCTCCATTCACCTTCGGCGTCTCTAATTTTACCCCTCGAATGTTTGGAACCATCGTTGAAGTAAAAGTCTTTTTTTGGATCTGATAAACCGCAGTACCTAAAATTGCAAGCACGATAAATTGTGCCACCATGATGATCACTATCAGCATACGAAATAATTGCTCTGACCTCTGTTTCATTTCTAAGACGCTTAATCGCTCTAGAAACAAACCAAGAAGTAATGTTGTACTCTTCTTGCTGAGTGTTGGGGTGGATGCAGAGTCTTGAGAGTTCAAAGAGTCCTTGCTGCTCATTTCTTTCTAATCCGAAAGCGCCTTTTGCTATTTCAGGAACAGGGAGACCTGTAAAAATACAGACTCCCTGGATGCCTCCGATATTTAGAGGACAAAATTCATTATTTTTATATAGACCATAATTATATCCAGACTTAAAGGTTTTGGATATATCCTTC
>Ga0181419_1000396_pt1 | contig 15231 bp, 20 predicted proteins | sample 42SPOviralmetaG_FD_130144 | JGI IMG/M metagenome (GOLD analysis project Ga0181419, IMG submission 130144) | Marine viral communities from the oligotrophic San Pedro Time Series (SPOT) site, San Pedro Channel, CA, USA - 42 SPOT_SRF_2013-04-24 | ecosystem: Environmental > Aquatic > Marine > Strait...
ATTTGAAAGATGCGGAGCAGAGTTAAGAACAGGATATGATTTAAGAACAGCTACTCGTAGCTTAAACTTATTAACTATTGAATGGGCTAACCGTGGAATTAACTTATGGACAGTAGAACAAGGATCTATTGCATTAGTTGCCGGGACAGCTACTTATAATTTGCCCGCGACTACCATCGACCTCATGAGCCAAGTCATAAGAACTGGGACGGGAACGACTCAGTCTGACATAGCTATTACTAGGGTGTCAAATCCTACTTATGCCTCTATCCCAAGTAAGAATGACACGGGCAGACCGATACAAATTTATCTTGATCGACAAGCAGAAATTCCAACAGTAACTATGTGGCCTATTCCTAATGACGCAAGTTATACATTCGTGTATTGGTTTTTAAAAAGATTAGACGATGCAGGTACTGGTGTAAACACACAGCACATACCGTTTAGATTTTTACCTTGTATGGTAGCTGGCCTTGCTTACTATTTATCTATAAAGATACCAGAAGCAGCACCAAGAATACCAATGTTAAAACAAGAATATGAAGAGCAGTGGCTACTTGCTTCTACTGAAGATCGAGAAAAAGCTACATTAACTATTTCACCAAGAACCTCATATGTCTGATAAAAAGAAAAAAAGAAAGCCTTCATTAAAAATTGAGGGCGGCGGTAGTCGAAGAAAAGGCACCATAGGAGCTGGCGGACGTGCAACAGCACGACTTCCTCTTTCAGAAAGAGTAACTTTAGAACCTTATGTACAAGGATGGGCAGCTAAAGGACCATGGGGAGATGATGGCGCTGTGACTGGTTATGGAGGGACTCTTACTTACGAGTTTAAAAAAGGTGGAATGGTTAAAAAATGCAAAGTAGATGGTATTGCAGTACGTGGCAGAACTAAGGCTAAACATAAATAATGAGTAATAAATATACTACTAATAAGAACGCTATTGCAGATTGTGATGTCTGTGGATTTCAATTTAAACTAAAGCAATTAAAAAGTTTATTTGTAAGAGAAACAAAAACAAATATACTAGCGTGTCCAGAATGTTGGAACCCTGACCAGCCACAGAATTTACAAGGAATGTATCCTGTAGATGATCCACAAGCTGTAAGAAATCCAAGACCTGACCAAAGTTTTAATGACAATAACAGAACTGGGTCAAGAGATATACAATGGGGATGGGAACCTGTAGGTGGAGCTAGACCCCCAGCTAATGAATTTACGCCTAATAAATTAGTAAGTTCAGGAGCCGTAGGAACTGTTACAATAACAATAACTTAGGAGAAAAAAATGTCTAAAGAAAATCAAGAAAGAAAGCCTAAATTTAAAGGCATATATACACAACCTCAAGACGTACCTGTACCTCACGTTGCTGGTTATCCAGAAAAAAATGTTAAAACATCTGGTGTAGTAACTCGTGGTAATGGTGCAGCTACTAAAGGTACTAAAGCTCGCGGTCCATTAGCTTAAGGATAAACAATGACTTACGCAGAATTAGTGGCTCAAATAGAGTCTTATACAGAAAACTCGTATTCAACAGTTGATGTAAATACATTTATTACTCAAGCAGAGAATAGAATATTTAACTCTGTTAATTTACCTGACCTTAGAAGAAATGACACAGGGACTATTACATTTGGTAATAAATACTTAAACGTACCATTAGATTGGTTAGCTACTTATAGTTTAGCCGTTATAGATAATACAACAAATGAGTACACTTTTCTTTTAAACAAAGATGTTAATTTTATTAGAGAGTCTTTCCCTGATACTGATGTCGCACATTATGGGAAACCTAAATACTATGCTGTCTTTGATGATGAAACATTTATACTCGGTCCTACACCTGATACAGGTTATGGTGCTGAGCTTCATTACTTTTTTTATCCTGAATCTATTACTACTGCCGCTAGTGGTCAGTCTTGGCTGGGTGATAATTACTCAACCGCTTTACTTTATGGGTCGTTGTTGGAAGCGAATACTTACCTAATGACAGATGCAGAAAAAATGGGTATGTTAGATACTCGATATAAAGAAGCAATGGTAGATCTATTAGGATTAGGCGAGGGTAAAAATACTCGTGATTCTTATAGAAGTGGACAATCTAGAATACCTGTTAAGGGTAGTAGAGGGCCCGCATAATGGCATCTATTGTACAAGGATTAACAAACACATTTATTGCTAAATCATTAGCTGGCGATATAGATTTTGATACTGATACTTTTAAAATAGCTTTATATACTAATGATGCTACTTTAGATGCGTCAACTTCGGCTTATACTACAACCAATGAAGTAGTAGGAACAGGATATGTAGCTGGAGGAAATACTTTAACAGGAGCAACAGTAACACAAGATGATGATGCTGATGTTGTATATATTACATTTGATTCTCCAACTACTTGGACAGGGACATTTTCAGTTAGAGGCGCTTTAATATATGATAGTAGCTCTAGTAATTATAGTATATGTGTATTGGATTTTGGAGAGATAAAAACTATTACTTCTCAAACTTTAACCGTTACACTACCTGAAAATACAACAACAACAGCACTTATTCGATTTGAATAGAAAGGGATAACATGACAGGACAAGCTGGAATAATAAGCGATGCACCAGAAGTAAAAGTAGAAAACGTAAGACCTTTAGAAAAAGATTTATATAAGATGATGTGGGATATACCGGAGTACAGACATGTAGCGCCGGGTGAAAATATTGCCCATGAATTTTTAGCTCAAGCTAAACCTAAAGCAGGATCAAGTGTTTTAGATTTAGGTTGTGGCACCGGACGTGGAGGATTAAATCTTGCAGTGTTTGGGAATATGGATGTAACATTAGTAGACTTTGCACCTAATTGTTTAGATGCAGATATAGTCCCAATGTTAGAAACTCAAAAACACACACTTAGATTTATAGAAGCAGATTTATCAGAACCCTTACCTGTTAAAGCAGCTTATGGGTATTGTACTGATGTGATGGAACATATTAGACCTCATCATGTAGATAAAGTGTTAGATAATTGTTTAGCTTCTGCGCAACATGTATTTTTTGCTATTTCTACTGAAGATGATGTGTTGGGTGAAAAAGTAGGACATAAATTACATTTAAGTGTTTTTCCTTACAAATGGTGGCTAAAGAAATTTAGAGATAGAAATTGTATTATTCATTGGTCAAAAGATATTGACGGAGCATGTTTGTTTTATGTTAGTTCGTGGTTAGATGGAAAAGATTTAGTTGATTGTGGACAAGTAAATACTGATATAAAAATACTTAAAGAAAATGTAAAACACAACATTCAACAAGGATTTTTACAAGTTCAACCGCATCCTACTAATGATATAGAAGTAATGATAGTAGGAGGAGGACCTTCCCTAGAAGGACAGCTTGAAAAAATAAAGCAATTAAGGGCAAATGGTGTTAAACTTATAACTATTAATGGCGCCTATAAATGGTGTATTGACAACGGTTTAATACCGTCTGCAATAGTTATGGTTGATGCTCGTGAATTTAATGCGAGATTTGCTCAACCAGTAGTAGATGACTGTAAATATTTTATAGCATCACAGTGTCATCCTAGTGTATTTAAAGATTTACCCAAAGATCGAACTTATATTTGGCATACACAAGCGGAAGACCATAATGAAGTATTAGCACAGCAATATGAAACTTGGCACCCAATACCAGGAGGCTCTACAGTTTTATTAAGAGCTATACCTTTATTTAGAATGTTAGGTTTTAAACGGTTTCATCTATTTGGATGTGATTCATGTTTAGAAGAAAATAAGCATCACGCATATAAACAAACGGAAAATGATGGACAGTTAGTAGTTCCTGTAAACGTGGGCGGGAAAGTATTTAACTGTAATCCTTGGATGGTATCTCAGGCCCAAGAGTTTATTGACATTATTAAAATGATGGGCAATGAAATAGAGTTAGAGATCTACGGCGGGTTACTACATCATATTTTAGAAACCGGTGCGTCATACACCGATATTAAGGAGATTTAACATGGCAGCAACAGCATGGCAACTATATAATAGCGCCAAACAAAATATAGGAAACGGCACAATTACATTAGGTGCTGGTGTATTTAAAATGGCACTTTTTACAAGTGATAGTAACGCATCTACATTTACACTAACCGCATATGGTGGTGGTGGAGCAACTACATCAGTGACTAACGAAATTGCAGCTACAGGTGGTTATGTAGCAGGTGGTAAAAACTTAGTACCAGCAACAGGTCAATGGGTAGTAGGAGCATCAGCTAAACAATATAAATTTACTATGTCTTCTGTAGGTTTAGCATTTACTGCTTCGGGTGCAAATTTAACTAATATTAAATATGCAGTTATACGTAACTCAACTGGAGCAGCGGCAGGGAATCTTTTATGTTTCTGTCAACTTTCTAGTTCTCAGTTTACAGTATCTAGCCCTAATACATTAACTGTTCTACCTGCTGCAACTGGCATATTTACGTTAACTTAAGGGGCTAGTTATGGCTACCGGCTGGGGACGCAGTACCTGGAGTTCAGGCCCTTGGGGCATGACTGAAATTGAGATTACGCCTGGCGTAGGTGCTTTAACCTTAGCGGGTATAGCTCCATCAGTATCAACAGGTGCAATTATAACTCCAGGTGTTGGAGCTTTAGCTTTAGCAGGTTTTGCACCAAGTTTAGTAAGAGGACAAGCTGTCACTCCTAGTGTAGGAGCTTTAGCTTTAGCAGGATTTGCACCAACCGTAATAGAAGACAAAAGGCTGACACCTGGTGTAGGCACAGTAACACTAGCTGGAGCAGTACCGGTCTTAATAGATGGAATAGTAACAGCAGCACCCGCAGGAGCAATAACACTAACAGGAATAGCTCCTGGGGTTGTACAACAAAATAATGTGTTTAAAACTCCGGGTGTAGGAGCAGCAGTCTTAACAGGACATGCACCTAGTGTAGTTGGTAGTACAGTAATAACTCCGGGTGTAGGAGCACTAACACTAGCAGGGATTGTAGCAGTTAGAACTGAAGGGTTAGTAGTACAACCCAACTCAGGATCATTAGCTTTACAAGGCTACGCTCCAACAGAATTAATAGGAGAAGTAAGAAGGCCCGCCTCTGGTGCATTAACACTAGCAGGGTATGCCCCTACCATTAACAGCCCTAATTGGGTTATAATAGATACTACTCAAGTCCCTAATTGGACAGAGATAGTTACAGGATAAGGAATAAACTATGTCAACATATTCAAATTTATCGATTGAACTTATAGGAACCGGCGAACAGGACGGTACTTGGGGTACAACCACTAATACCAATCTAGGTACGGCTCTAGAAGAAGCAATTGTGGGTACAACAGATTTAGTTGTTACAACAGGAACCAATACACCAGCTTGGAGTACATCTTCCAATGCATCTCAAATACCACGTCACTTAAGAATAAATCTTACAGGCTCTGCCGGTGGTACAGGTGATTTAGTAGTTCCTACTTTAACTGGTGGTAAAAATTATATAATCAAAAACAGTTCTGATACAACCATAACAGTAAAAACTACTTCTGGTTCAGGTATTGTGGTACCTATTGGTACCTCTATGTCTTTATATCAAGATGGTACAAATGTTGTAGTAACAGACTCTCATCATACAGGTGCAGGAGCATTTACAACACTCTCAGCATCAAGCACAGTTTCAGGTACAGGGTTTACAGCTCGATTTGCTTCACCAGGACCAATTGGTAATACATCAGCGAGCACAGGTGCATTTACAACTTTGACTACCACTGGCAACGTTACACTTGGTGATGCTTCGGCAGATGAAGTAACTCATAATGCTCAAACTGTTAACATCCCAAATAATCTAATATACTCTGGTACTGGAGCAATAACTCAAGCAGTAGGTACAACAGCCCAAAGACCAGGTTCACCAGCAGAAGGAATGTTTAGGTATAATTCCACAACAGATGAATTCGAAGGTTATGCAGACTCAGCATGGGGTTCAATTGGCGGAGGAGCATCAGCAGGTGGAGCAATATATGAAAACACACAAACAATTACAGCAAATTACACAATGACAACAGGTACAAATGGACATAGTGTAGGACCAATTACAGTAGACAGTGGTGTAACCGTGACTATACCATCTGGTAGTTCTTGGTTAGTATCAATATAATTTAGGAGAAAGAAATGGCAGTTACAATTAATGGAACAACCGGAGATAGCAATACTACTTTACCAGGTATTAATTGGCAATCATCTATAGTAACTGCAGCTACTTTAACAGCAGTAGGTAACAGAGGTTACTGGATAAATACAACATCTAATACTTGTACAATAACATTACCTGCTTCAGCCACAGTTGGCGACAGATTAGTTTTTACTGATTATGCAAGAACATGGGGGACGAATAAAATTATATTAGATTCAAATGGACTTAATTATCAAGGTGGTCCAGATACCATGACTGTTGAATACAATATTGATGGACAATCACTTGATATTGTTTATTCGGGAGCAACAAAGGGATGGATTCCAAATACTGATGAAGCCACAAAAAGATATGTCCCTGACTATGCAGTAGATTATTTAGTAATTGGTGGTGGTGCTGGTGGTGGAGCTAATACTGGTGGTGGTGCTGGGGCTGGTGGGTATAGAACATCAACTCAAAATATAACTACTGGCGGAATAGAAGTTACAATAGCAGTTGGTGCTGGGGGTGCTGCAGCAGGCACAGGTTCTGCTTCTTCAATTTCTGGAACAGGACTTACAACAATTAGTTCTGCTGGTGGTGGTAATGGTTCAACCATTGGAACAGCAGGTGCTACAGGTGGTTCAGGTGGCGGTGGTGGTTCAGGACTTAGTGGTACTTCTTTTGGTGCTGGTGGAGCAGGGAATACACCAAGCACATCCCCTTCACAAGGAAATAACGGTGGTGCTGGTCGCAATACTTCTGCAGGTTCTCCTTATAGTGAAATTGCAGCAGGTGGTGGTGGTGGAGCAGGTGCTGTTGGTGTTGCTTCGCTTTCAGATGGGGTAGCTGGTGCTGGTGGTGCAGGTACAGCTTCTTCAATAACAGGTTCATCCGTAACAAGAGCTGGTGGTGGTGGTGGTGGTACTTATGGTGCAACTCCTGGTGCTGGCGGAGCTGGTGGCGGAGGAGCTGGTAGTACTACAATAGGCTCTGCTGGAACTGTTAATACTGGCGGCGGTGGTGGTGGAGGAGGCACAGGTGTTGGTGGAGCAGGAGGTAGTGGTGTTGTTATTTTAAGTATGCCTACTGCAAGTTACTCAGGTGTTACTTCAGGAAGCCCAACAGTTTCAACATCAGGGTCTAATACAATACTTACATTTACTGCAGCAGGAACATATTCAGGATAAAATTATGGCACATTTTGCAAAAATAGGATTAAACAATAAAATAATAGAAGTACTTTCAGTTCACAATAATGAACTACTAGATAGTGAAGGTGTAGAACAAGAAGTTAATGGAATTGATTTCTTGACTAAACTTACTGGATGGGCGATCTGGAAACAAACTTCATACAACAACAACTTTAGAAAAAATTATGCAGGTATTGGTTTTACTTATGATGAGGATAGAGATGCTTTTATTCCACCTAAACCTAGTGCAGATGCAATTTTAAATGAAGAAACATGTTTATGGGAGGATAGCTAATGGCTAATTCAATTAATTCAATTTCAACCGGAACAGGCGGACTTCAGTCTATAGCAGATGGTACTTCTGGAAATTTACTAATACAAAAAGACGCGGGGACGATAGCAACTTTCTCAGCAACCGGAGTTGTTGTTTCAGGAGTAGTTGCTGCAACTACCTTAACTGGAGACGGCTCAGCTTTAACAGGAATATCTAGTGGTGGATTAACATTATTAGCTACAGCAAATACAACTTCAGGAACTTCAGTTTCGTCTGGCACTTTAGATTTAAGTGGCTATAAACAAGTTTGGACTGATATGTATTCAGTTGGCCCTGCTGTTAATGGAGGATTTTTACAGTTTCAGCCTAATGGAGGTACTGCAACTTATTATGTAGATGGAACAGTATCAACTACTCAAGCATTCTATGGAACAATTATACATGATTTAACTTCTGGAAATTGGTTTGCAAATCCTACAACTACTCAAGGTGGTAGAAATGATACAGCAAGAGTTGGTAATGGAGCTGCTTCTAATCAAGGTGTTAATACAGGACTCACAACTTCAACTACAAGTATAACTTGGTCATGGACAAATGGAGTTGCTTTTAATGCAGGAATAATAAGAATATATGGACTTAAATAAGGAATAATTATGGCAGCAGATAAAAATACAGTAGTCACTCATCATGCAGATGGAACTCAAACTACAGAGGTTGTAGATTGGACACCAGAAGAATTAGCAGCTCATGCAGAAGCAGAAGCTAATGCTTGGAAAGGTGCAAGAATAGCAGCATACCCATCATGGCAAGATCAATTAGATATGCAGTATTGGGACAGTGTAAATAACACATCAACATGGGCCGATGCTATTGCTAAAGTAAAAGCTGATAATCCAAAAGGAGACGCATAATGAGCTCAGTAATTATAGCCGGCGATACAAGCGGAAGTATAACCGTAGCCGCACCAGCTGCAGCTGGAACTAACACAATTACACTGCCAGCCTCTACAGGCACAATGGCTTTAACGAGTGATGTAGATAATGTATTAAATACATATGCTACTTTTGTAAATTCTACAGAAAAAGTTACTGTAGCGGCAACAGCTGCAACTGGAACAATTAATTATGATACTGGAACCCAATCAGTTGTGTATTACACATCTAATGCTGCTGGAGATTGGACTATAAATTTTAGAGATTCTAGTGGCGCTACATTAAATTCTGTATTAACTACAGGTGAAGCTATTACAGTAGTTCATTTAGTAACTATAGGTAGTTCTGAATACAGAAATACAACAGTACAAGTTGACGGAAGTGGTATTACTCCAGAATGGCAAGGTGGTTCAGCTCCTACAGAAGGAAACGCTAACAGTATTGATTCTTATGCATACACAATAATTAAAACAGGAGATGCAGCATTTACAATACTTGCCGCATTAACACAGTTTGCCTAGAGTAACCTCATCAGCAGTTAATTCTGCCAGAGGATATGGCTTAAATACATCTACCGTTAAATGGATGGTAGCCACAGGTGGAACTATAACTACTGATGGTGATTTTAAAGTTCATACCTTTACTGCCTCTAGCACATTTACAGTAACTCAACTTGGAGATGTTGGTACAGTTGAATATTTAGTAATAGCTGGTGGTGGCGGCGGAGCAGGAACCAATTGGTCTGGTGGTGGCGGTGCAGGTGGATATAGAACTGCTACAGGTTTTGGAGTTACTGAAACAGGATATTCTATTACAGTTGGTGGTTCTGGAGCGGCTGGAGCTTCATTTAATCGTGGAGCATCAGGAACTAATTCAGTTTTTAGTTCTATTACATCAACGGGCGGCGGTGGAGGAGGTGCAGGAGATAGTAATGCAACAGAAGAAGTTGGGCGTGCTGGTGGCTCTGGTGGTGGCGGTGGTAGTCAAGGCACAGGTGGTACTATCCCTAATTATGGGCTAGGAACTGCAAGTCAAGGAAATAGAGGAGGACAGGGTGGTACAGATGCTGTTAGTTTTCGTGCAGGTGGCGGCGGCGGTGGAGCTTCTGTTGTAGGAGCAAATGGTGCATTTTCATCTAGTGGTACTGGAGGAAATGGGGGTAATGGAACAGCTTCTTCTATTACTGGGGCTAGTGTAACAAGAGCTGGCGGTGGCGGCGGTTCAGGTAACTCGGCAGCGGGTAGTGCTGGTTCAGGTGGAGGTGGAGCAGGCGGTGCAGGCGCAGGAGCAGGAGGTACAGGTGGGACAAATACTGGCGGCGGTGGCGGCGGAGCAGGTAGCGGTGTAGGCGGTGCTGGTGGTTCAGGTATTGTTATCATTCGTTATCAATTTCAATAGGATAATATATGGCACACTTTGCGAAAATAGGTACAGACAATATAGTAACTAATGTAATCGTTGTTAATAATGAAGATATTTTAGATGAAAATAATGTAGAACAAGAAGCATTAGGCATAGCTTTTATACACAACTTATATAACGATGATACTACTATATGGGTACAGACTTCATACAACAATAACTTTAGAAAAAACTATGCTGGTATTGGACATACTTATGATGAAACAAGAGATGCTTTTTATGCACCACAACCTTATCCATCATGGACTTTAAATGAAACTACTTGTCATTGGGAAGCGCCAACACCTTACCCAGATGATGGAGAAAAATATGTCTGGAATGAAGAAACTTTAAGTTGGGATGAAGAGGTTTAATTAATGGGGATTTTAACCCATCTTATTCCTATAGCTTTAGGGTTTATTGCTAAACTCGTTGCTATTAAATCTCAACAAGCTCACGATCAAAACAAATTAATGCTAGAAGCATTAGCTGCAAAATCAGAGCAGCTTAATTTAGCACGCGAACAAGCTAATAACGAAAGCCCAATGGCTGCGTGGAACAGACGAATTCTTATGTTTGTAATTTTAGCTTTAGTTGCAATCTATCCTCTTGCTGGAATATTTGGAATTGAAACAGTTATTCCTGTTACTACAGAAGGTTTTTCTCTTTTAGGACTAATCAATATTGGTGGTGGTACTACTTTAGAAACAATCAAAGGCCTTTATAAGTTTGACGAAATCTTCCATTGGGCTACAATGATAATTGAATTTTATTTTGGCGGTCAACTCGCTAAAGGACGATAATGCCGCTTAACAAGTTAAAATTTAGACCAGGTATTAACCGTGACCGTACTGACCTTGCTCAAACGGGCGGCTGGTACGACGGTAATATGATTCGGTTTAGAGATGGCTATCCTGAAAAACTAGGGGGTTGGCAAGCAGAAACTATTACTCCTTATGTAGGCGAAGCTACTAAACTTTTTGTTTATTCTATAGACACTGGCGCAGAAATTGCAGGTCTTGCTACTACTAAAAAAATCTATATTCGTGCGGGTACAACACTTTTTGATATAACTCCTATCCGTGTAACTTACACTACTTCAACTACGCCTTCTACTGATAATTGTTTTACTACTAATACCACTGCAGGTACTGAAGGACAAGTATTAGTAACACTTGCATCTCACGGTGCTGAGACTGGAGACTTTGTTACTTTTAGTGGTGCTGTAGCCGTTGGTGGTATAACAGCAGTACAACTTAATTTAGAGTTTGAAGTTACAGTTATTGATGGTAATACATTTACTATTGAAACTGCTGGAACAGCTACTTCAGCTGCTACAGGTGGTGGCACTGGAATTACTGCAGCTTTTCAAATTAACATAGGTGCTGATGCTTCAGTAGCAGGTTATGGTTGGGGTGCAGGTACATGGAGTCGAGGTGTATGGGGTGGTGCTTCAGTAACTCCTGCTATTGTTAATGTGCGCCTTATCTTTATGGACCACTTTAATAATGACTTAGTGTTTAATTTAAACGACGAAGGACCTATTTACTATTGGACTTACAATGCTACTTTTAGTAACAGAGCCGTTTTACTAAGCTCATTACCGGGTGCTATTGCGGTACCAACAGGAACAGAAAAAACATTGTTTGCACCAAGTGGACATCTATTAGCTTTAGGAGCAACTGAATATAGTGAAGTATCTACTGCGGGAGCTACTATTTCAAGTATTACAAGCTCTACAACAACAGCTACGGTAACTACTGGAAGTGCTCATGGATTATCTACTAATGATTATGTATATCTTTTTGGTCAAACAACAACTGCTTATTCAGGTACCTATCAAATTACAGTAACAAGCACAACGACTTTTACGTACACACTATTAGCTGCTACTACATCTCCTGCTTCTGTTGCAGGAAGTTATCAAGCAATAGATTATACGACAGGGGATTATGACCCTATGCTCATTAGATTTGCAGATGTTAATGCAGACATAGGGCCTAAACCAGAAGTATGGAGACCTGAATTAGCTAACTCAGCTGGTTTCTTATTTGTGAAAGAAGGCTCACGGATTATCACAGGTACTAATGTAAGACAAGAAACACTTATTTGGACTGATACTTCATTAAGCACACTACAGTTTTTAGGTACAGCAGAAGTGTTTGGGTTACAACTTTTATCTTCCGATACTAATATTATGGGTGCTAATGCATATGCTAGTGTTAATAATAATGTTTATTGGATGGGTACGGATAACTTTTTCATATACGATGGTCGAGTTAATGTATTGAAATGTCCTTTACTAAGATATGTATTTGAGGATATTAATAGAGCACAAGCACAACTTGTCTATGGTGGTACTAATAAAGAATTTAATGAAGTAATATGGTTCTATTGTTCAGGAGGAACAACACCTTCTACTTCTATTGACCGCTATGTAATTTATAATTATCGTGATGACCTTTGGTATTATGGTCAACTAAACAGAACTACTTGGATGGATGCAGGGGTAAATAGATTCCCATTAGCTACTTCTGGAGGTTATATATATTCACATGAGAACGGCCCTAATAATGGTCAACCACTAGGTGCAGCTCCATTAGCTATTAGTTCTTATATAGAGTCTGCCTTTATGGATATAGATGAGGGCCAATTTTATATGCTAACTAAGCGCGTAATACCTGATGTAGACTTTACTGCTTCTCAAACAGTTAATCCTGTAACTGGGGCAACACTTGTTCCTGCAGTAGATATGTCAGTTGCAGTCACTAAATTTCCAGGGGCAGAAACACAAACAACAGATGTAGCAGGAGCTACCTTAACTCGTGGGGTAACAACAGCTACAGGAACTATAGATCAATATACTAATCAAGTATTTATAAGAGCAAGGGGTCGTCAAATGAACTTTAAGATATCATCAAATACAGTAGGCACACAATGGCAACTAGGTGACTCTAGAGTCGATGCTAAACCAGCAGGAATGAGAGGATAATATGGCACATATACTACAACCTAAAGCTCCAAACTTAACCCTTCCAACTATAGAGTATAGTGAAGACCAACAGAATCAAATGCAGAATCAGTTACGACTGTACTTTAATCAACTTGATAATGCTAACAAAGAAGAAATTAAAAACTTACACACAAGCAATGTGATGCATTGGATGGGAATATAATGGCTGGAGAATTTCAAAACTTAACGGGTAAGAAACTAGCAAGGTCAAATGTGACAGCTGCGATGGCTATCGTATATGAGACTCCTGCAAATACAAGAGCTTACATTAAAGACATTATGGTGACTAATCATAGTGGCGCATCGGGTGCTGCTGGACTTATTAGTATTCATATTGTTCAAGCAGGGGGTGTTGCAAGTTTTGGAAATGTTATTATTGATGAGTATTCAATAGCTAAACAAGAGTATTTACATTGGTCTGGATTACAGATAACAGACCCTGGAGATACAATACAAGTTTTATCAAACGGGACTAATTTATCAGTAACTATTTCAGGGGCCGAAGCAGTATAAAACGGTTTATATATAGGCATATACATGATATTATTAGGGAATAAATAAGATGGAAGAACTCGTAGAATATTTTAAATTGGAGGGTATTACAGACCCTAGAATTCAAGCAAATATTATTGCTCAAGTTCAAAGAGAATCTGGAGGCAAGCCTAAGTCAGAAAACTTAAATTATTCCGCTAAGAGGTTAATGGAAGTTTTTCCTAAATATTTTAAAGATTTAGATGACGCAGAAAAAGTAGTGGCTCAAGGACCAGAAGCTATTGGAAATAGAGTTTACGGCGGCAGAATGGGTAATAAGGCAGATGAGGGCTACAAATACCATGGTCGCGGACTTATTCAACTTACGGGTAAAAATAATTATAAACAATATGGTGAGTTACTAGGAATAGATTTAGTTAATAACCCTGAATTAGCTAACGATCCAGTTATTGCACAAAAAATCGCTACTTCTTATTACTTAAATAAGGGAAAAGGAAAAGACTTAAGTGATATAAATGTAGTAAATAAATTAACTGGTTTTGTAGACAAGGGTGGTGAGGGTCAAAAAAGAATTGAATTGGCTGATAAAATATTTGAGGACATAAGACCTCAAGACGTAAAAGCACCAGGTGTTAATCCTTTTGAAGCACAGCTACAAACAGCTGAGAATGCAGCATTAATTTCTAATTTTGGAGCACCTAAACCAAAAGAAGTTATTACAGATACAGAAACAATAACAGAAAAAGGTCCGGGATTTATAGATAGATTTACTTCCGGGATTAAAGAACTTTACCCATTTAACGAAGGTGGTCCTGTGGAAGAACAAATAACAACTGAAAGTATTAATGTAACACCCTCTGACAACTATTATAGAAACTATATGATGCAGGAAGCTGCACGCCGCAGTATGATGCAAGGCAATGAGGAAGAGCGAATGTATGACTATGATTATGCACGGGACTATGCTGAAGACTATCCTTATTTATACCCTCGTAGAGCTAGAAGTGTAACTCGCCCTCCAATGCAAGCAGCTCAAAGAATGATGGGTGGCTTTGCTCAAGGTGGTGTTGTTGATCAAGCTCAAGGCTTAGCTTCTTTAGGTCGTGGTGGTGACTCAACTCTCGTACACATGCAACCACGAGAAGTAGCTGGACTACAACAACTTGCTCAAGCTAATGGCACTTCACTAACACGTAACCCAATGACAGGATACCCTGAAGCATTTAGCTTAGGTGGAATGTTTAAATCAGCTTTACCAATAGCAGCTGGATACTTTATGGGTCCGGGAGCAGCATTTGGATTAGAAGCAGGGGGAACAGCAGCTTTAGCAGCAGGTGCAGCAACAGGTGCAGGTGTTGCCGCAGCTACAGGAGATGACCCAATTATGGGTGCAGTCTCTGGTGGTTTAGGTGGATACAGTGGTATGGGATTAGAAAGTGCATTGATGGGAACTGGCGCAGCAGTACCAACAGCAGGAGTGGATAGTACCATTAATCCAGCATTAGTAAGTAGCTCAGCACCTATAACATCAACAGCTTCTGCGGGGTCAATAGGTTCATTCAATCCCGCATTAGACAGCACTTTAACAACTGCTGGAGGCGGCGGAGCTTCTCTAACTCCAGGCAATGTTTTTGATCCAAACATAAATCGTGGCGCAGGTTTTTTGGATAGGGTAGCAACTAATTTGCAAGTCCCGGAATTGACAGGCACTAACTTATACGATTCTAGCGGGGGGCAAATGATGAAAGCCACAGGAGGC
>Ga0181419_1000397_pt1 | contig 15188 bp, 12 predicted proteins | sample 42SPOviralmetaG_FD_130144 | JGI IMG/M metagenome (GOLD analysis project Ga0181419, IMG submission 130144) | Marine viral communities from the oligotrophic San Pedro Time Series (SPOT) site, San Pedro Channel, CA, USA - 42 SPOT_SRF_2013-04-24 | ecosystem: Environmental > Aquatic > Marine > Strait...
ATGCAAATCTTGTAAATGGATATTTTAATGATAACAGAGTTATTAATAACACTACCCCAACAACTGGCGGATCAATGCCATTCAATGCTGTGGCACTAGGGGTTGGTTATAATAGTTCTAGACATTTTGATGGATCTATAGCAATAGTAAGAATTTATAATCGTGCCTTGTCTCATGCAGAAGTTGAACAAAATTATGATGCATCAAAGGTAAGATTCCAATCATATTCAAATACATTCACTCCTACTTGTGCTGGACCAGAGGGTAAGGTAGAGGTTCTTTGTGTTGCTGGAGGAGGCGGAGGCGGCCGTCAACATGCAGGTGGAGGTGGAGGTGCTGGTGGACTAGTATATAACTCTGGTTTTTCTCTAACTAACAATTCTGCTGTCTCTTTAACTGTAGGTCAAGGTGGTCTTGGTGGAGCAACAGACGGCACACATCAATGGGCAATGACTAATGGTGGAAATAGTACATTCTCCACTATAACTGCTATTGGTGGCGGTAAAGGTGGAGAAGAAAACTCGCCAAGAAATGGAACTGCTGGTGGATCTGGTGGTGGTGGATCAGGTTATGCAGCTGCAACAACTGGTGGTGCTGGAACATCAGGGCAAGGTAATGCTGGTGGTGGGGGTGGAACTCCTAGTGCTGATAATACTTATGGTCAAGCCGGCGGTGGTGGAGGCGCTGGCGGCGCGGGTGGGGATGGACCAGAAGGAAGTAATAACCCTCCCGGCAATGGTGGTGCTGGATTAGCGTATGATATTTCTGGGGAACTTAAATTCTACGCCGGCGGTGGCGGTGGAGGATCTTGGGACACAACGACGGGAACTGCTAATCCAGGTGGATCAGGCGGATCTGGAGTCGGGGGAAAAGGTGGAGCTGGAGGATCTAATCATGGATTTGCAGGACAGAATGGTGTACCAAATACAGGTTCTGGTGGTGGCGGATCTCCAGGATCTTCACAACCAAGGAATGGCGGACACGGTTCCAACGGCACAGTGATTGTCCGATATCCAGCAGCAGACTATAATGTTGAGGTATTAGTTGTTGGCGCCGGAGGCGGTGGTGGTAGCAACGGTAATAATAACGGCTCTGCAGGTGGCGGTGGAGGTGCCGGAGAAATAAATTATAGTGAATCTTACGCAGTGATGGCTGGAAAGAGCTATGTGGTTAAAGTAGGCGACGGCGGGGACGGCGGAGCCGTAGGCACCTCGCCAGGAAGCAGGGGTGAAACTGGACATGTTTCAACGTTTGGTGATTTACTAGCTATTGGCGGTGGTGGCGGTGGTGGCGGATACAACCCGGGCACTGCAATCGGAAAACATGACGGGGGCAACGGTGCCTCTGGAGGTGGAGGAGGTTCTAATGGTGGATCGCCGGCGTCTGGTTTTTGTATAGGAGGAAAAGGAACGCCTGGAAAGGGAAATGATGGTGGTAATGGATCTGATGGAAGCGGCTCAGACGGTGCTGGCGGCGGCGGCGGTGCTGGTACTAAAGGTGGTGCTGGTGTAGGTGCAACTGCTACTGCACAAGGTGGTGCAGGTGGTGAAGGACTGGCATATTCAATTACTGGAACCTCTATAACTTATGCCGGAGGCGGCGGTGGCGGTGGCGCTGTTGATGATTCCAACTCTGGCGGTGGTGATGGGGGTACTGGTGGTGGAGGCCGCGGTGGTCATAGCAATGCTAGTGGTGTAGCTGGAACTGCTAATACCGGAGGTGGTGGAGGAGGTGCTGGTACTCTGGCATCTAGCACTATCGCTGGATCTAAAGGAGGATCAGGGGTTATCATCATTGCGTATAAAGGCCCACAGAGGGGCATAGGAGGAACCGTTGACACGACATCTAGACCTGGATATACGATTCATAAATTTACATCTGTTGGGGCAAACATTTTTATTCCATAATAAAGCAGATCAGGTCGATGCCTTCTCTGAATCCGGCTCTGAAGTTTAAAGGGATCTTAGATAACAAACTAGTACCCCATGGCAGCATCAGATAAAAATATTGTCATAACTCCGAGTATAGGCCACGCGTCCAATACCCCTAAGATTGTATTTAGCGCTGGAAGCTCGACAACTAACGCGCAAGATATAACCCTTGAGACAAGACCTTTAGGCGGAGATCACGACGGCGCCTCTTTAAGCTTCACCGGAGAGCACAATGGCACTCTTATGAGCCTTTCTGACTCTATGGGCGGAAGCTTATTTAGTGTGAGCAACGAAGACGGTCTGCCCCTCCTAGATGTTAGCGAAACCGGTAATGTAAACTTAAGCTTTGCAAGTGGAGCGGTTTCTCTCCCCTCAGGTAATACTTCTAACCGGCCCTCGAATCCCGAAGGTGGGGCTGTTAGATGGAACTCCGATAACTCCGCAATTGAGGCCTATAACGGCACAAACTGGGTAGAGATAATCACGGATTATTTCCCCAATGGTTCTACTATTTTAGGTTGAGGTAAAGAGATATGGCAAACGAATATTTAAAGAGAACTCCTACCAGTAGTGGTAATAGTAAGGTATTTACTTGGAGTGCGTGGGTAAAAAAGACTGAGAATAGTGGTGGTTTTGGTAGATTATTTGAATCTGGTGCAATTGGAAATAGAACATATTTTACCTATACAGACTTAGATGAACTAAGATTTACTGAGCAGGCATCTAATTCAAATAGAGATAGTCTTGTATCAAATTACAAACTGAGAGATAGTTCATCAATATGTCATGCGATGATTGCTGTAAATAGCACATTATCAAATGAAGATGATAGAGTAAAAATTTATATTAATGGGAGTTCAATAAACAATCACGGGTTTTCAACTGATGATCCTCCAGCATTAAATGCACTATTTCAACACAATGAAGCAGGTGAGATGCAATACATAGGAAACTCTGCAAATCAGGCAGCAGACTTTCAAGGATATATGTCCGATGTCTTTATGATAGACGGCCAAGCACTCACACCAGATGTGTTTGGTTTCTATAAAGATGGAAACGGTTATATGTCTTCTGGAACTGTAAATTCAACTGATTTCCGTCCTGGTCAGTGGGTCCCACATTCACCAAGAAAGATTAAGTCTGATATAAATCGTAGAGGTGGATTTGGAGTCAATGGTTACTATCTACCTATGAATAGTAGTAATAACCCTGGGACAGATTTCCACTGCGTTCCTAACACTATCTTAAAACTAAAAGAAGATCTACCTCAACCTAAAGCAGAGATCGGTGGTGTTGGAGATTACACTGGGGCATTACGAGACGATCCATTTAAGGATTATCTTGTATTGGCAGTCCCTGGGGTAATAGGCGGTAAACAAAATGGATACGGAGACTACTCCGGTGATATCAGGGGTAGTGGAAGTAATAAAACAACCTCAGGGAGCGGAAACTTTGCTATGACAAATCTTTCCTCACATTACGGGTCAGCTATGACATTTAGTGGCAGTGGTAATTCTAATAATGACGGAGGATTAGTTAGTGTAGCATCGTCCCCCGATTTTAATTTAGGGCTTGGGGATTTTACTTTAGAAGGCTGGATTTATGCGCACGTTAACGCCCAAGATTCTGGAGTTTTTGGTGTAGGATCCGGTGGGGCCGAACCATTTCTTTCATTTACCAGCGGAACTCTAAGATTTAGAGGAAACGGCGGCGGGATCTATATAACTGATCCAAATACTGTTGCCATTGAACAGTGGCATCATGTTGCATTAGAGAGTCATAATACAGTTATTTCTCTAATTGTAAATGGAGTTGTTGTTGGAACTGCCAATAATTCTCATTCTTTCAGCGAAGGAGCGGCATTGATTGGAAGTTGGACTCTTAGTAGAAGTTATGGGTTTAATGGTGATGTACAAGACGTTCGTCTCTATAAAGGTATAGCAAAATACAAAGGTGGTTTTGATGTTCCCAAACCTTACACACCAGTAGGTATTGAGGCATTTAGAACAACTGCTGATACTTGTAAAAATAACTTTGCTACTTTGAATCCATTAGATGAAGCTGATGTACCGGTTTCAAACGGTAACTTATCTGTAGATCAATCTAGTGGTGGATGGCATACTTTACTAGGAACACATTATGCAAGAAGTGGAAAATGGTATGTAGAAATGCGAATAGATAGATTAGGATGGATTTTCTTTGGTGTAGACCAAACGTTGTTACAAACACACACAAAACACGTAGGTGGTCAAAGTGGATCTAAAGGAGCTGGACTTGTATATAATACAGGAAACAGAGGAGACATAACGTATAATGGCGCGAATAATGCATATACTGGTGGAGATGCTACAGCAGCAACCGGAGATATAATATCAATTGCTCTGGACTTGGATAGTAAGAGTGTAAAATTCTATAAAAATAATGTTCTTCAATATGATTTAAGTAACATATTAGAATCTGAAGCAGACTATGCATTTGGAGTATCTCTTTATTCTAATGTTGCTGCAACAGTTAACTTTGGTCAGAACCCATCATTCTCTGGACAAACTACAGCAGGAACAAACACAGATGATAGTGGTAAGGGACTGTTTAAGTATGCCCCTCCAAGTGGTTTTCTAGCATTATGTGAGGATAACTTACCTACTCCTGCTATTGCTGACCCTGGTAAGTATTTTAAGACTGTGCTTTATACTGGTAACAGTAACGCTAATACAAGTATTAGGGGCGTTGGATTCAAACCTGATTTTGTATGGATAAAAAGTCGCACTAACGCCGGATCACACCGTTTGTCAGATGTTGTCAGGGGCGTTAATAAACAATTAATGACAAACACAGACGAAGCAGAAGCAACGTATACAACAATGCTTACATCATTTGACTCGGACGGATTTACGCTTGGTGATAATGTCGGAATCAATGGTTCTGGATATACTAACGTCGCCTGGTGTTGGAAAGCAGGTGGTCCTGCAGTAACAAACACTGAGGGAAATATCACAACACAGGTGAGTGCTAATCCAGAGGCCGGATTTAGTATTGTACGATCACCTGGAGTTGGAACCTCTGGGCATGGATTGAATAGTACACCTAAATTTATTATTCAGAAGTCTCTTGGTTCTGGAAATTGGAACGTTCAACATCATTCGATGATGACAACTGCTAACGGCAAACTATTACTTAACTTGACTAGTGGTGTTGTTTCATCTTCTACACCATACATGCACAACGCCACTGCTACAACATTTGAGCCAATATTTTCGTCAGACCAAATTGCTTATGTGTGGGCAGAAGTAGAAGGTTACAGTAAGTTTGGAAGTTATGTTGGAAATCAAAGTACTGATGGGCCTTTTGTGTATTGTGGATTTAAACCTGCATTTGTATTAACTAAATTAGTATCAAATTCTAGCGGACATTGGATACTTTGGGATTCTTCAAGAACACCTACAAATTTAGCTACAACTGCTCTGAGTCCCAATAACACTTGGCAAGACACTACTAATTTTGATGTAGATCTACTTTCCAATGGTTTTAAACAGAGAGATACTGAAACTTCCTTAAATACAAGTGGAGAAACTTACATCTTTGCTGCCTTCGCAGAATCACCATTCCAGACTGCTAATGCTAAATAGAGTTTAAAGTTCAATAGCATATTAAGACTCGATGTCAATACCAACACCAACTCACACTGCGACTTGCACAGGCATTTCTACAATTAAATCCTTGGGCTCTGGATTAGATAACGTTGTTGCTTCTGTATCAATTGAGGTAACCACCTCTACAACAGTATCGTATAAGGAAACAGAGACAACTTGGCAATATCCTGTGCAAACCGGCACTGAAGAAGAAGATTACACAGAAACCCAATATATTGTACCTGTGACTCCAAGCGGAGATGAGATCATCGAAGTCACCGAAGGAACTGAAGTGTTTCGAGAGGCTATTGAAAGGAAAAAGGTCGGCAACGTGGTGAGCTCAAAAAGAGATGTGCCTGTATTTGATATCCCAGAGGCAATAGCCACAACTAACGAGGTGGATAAGACTAGAGAGTTTTTGCGTACTGCACGTTTTACTGTAGATATAGACACATCTTCGGTCTCCGAGGCGGGTTTAGATTTTATCGCTTACTCAGATCTTACAGAGGAGATTGTTATTGGTTGGGCAAAAGCGCTAGTCCCAGACACATTTGCAGAAGCCGAGACAAAAAATGGGACTATGGTGGTATCTGAAGCCGATCATTTCATAAACCCAGACAAGTATACTATAGAGTCGGCCCGTCTTCCTTGGTCTTAAAGATGCGGGTTTCCGCATATAGGGGTGTACAAAACCTATCTTTTGGTTTAAAATATAGATGTACATATTTAACGTTAACGTATGGAACCCACTGAACTTAAGACTAATTTCACTGAGCAACTCGAGAAGCTCAACACTGAGATCGGGCAGCTACGCCAGGCCCTAGCTCAACGTCAGGAACTCGCTCTCAAGCTCCAAGGAGCGGTTGAGGCTATGCAACTCCAGCTTGGCGAAGAACCAGGTGCTCAGGCCGAGCCTGAAGCAGTCGCCGCAGCAACAGAGGTTGTAGAAGAGACTGCTGAAGTCCCTGCAGCCTGATAGCAGATAGGGCTCAAGGAGCCCAACTGATCCAACTTATAAAAAGAAAGGCGGGCGGGGAACTTAATCCCTACCCGCTTTTTTGTTCTTTAAGGACAATCTCTGGTTCTGATAACTTGGGGTTTAATTTGCCACCTAGCACCCAGATCTTCTCTGGCTTCTTGCCAGCGTCGTAGTATAAGTCAAATATATCTACTTTTGTGTGTGATCTGACTACATCTGTGAGCACGAGGTTGTTCTCTGTGAGATACTCCACCCCGTGGCAGTCAGTAGTGAGCCTTGATAAGTCAATCTTGGCGATCTCTACTTTTTCCCCTACGATCTTTACTTTTGCTTTTCCCATTAAGAAATTCTTTCTGTTTGTAAATTTTTTGCCACTTTTATTATATTATTAATTGCCATATTTGTCCACCGCCTGGCCTCGGGATCTTCGCCTGTTATACTTATCATCTCTCCAAGATCAAATTTAGCATCAGATGGCGTTGGCCAGCCTTCTTTGATATAGTCTAGCATCCACTCTCGGACTTCTGGTTTCAAGTACCTTCCGCCAATTAAGTTCCATATAGCTTTGCTCCATACAAAAGAGTCACCATTGGACAAGACAACAATGTCTCCTGGATCTTTCTCTGAAGGGAACTGTGCGTTACCCCTAGGCAACCTGGTTATTTTCATTAATAGCTTCCTTGTTCTGTGATATCAACGCTACCGCTTTCTACAGCAGGGACCGGTTCTTGTTCTTTAAATAATGCGTCTAATGTGACTTCTAGCTGCTTGATCATAGTCTGGACTAAGAGCTTGTTGTTACTAGCTTTTGCGTCAGCATATGCGTCAATTAGTTCGGCGAGCGCTTCTTTGTTCATTTGCTATAATCCCGAGTGATGTTTAAAGTTACATAGACCTATAAACTAAAAACCTGGGGTTTATTCTCGATGGCGTCTAATATTAAAGACTTTGAGATCTCAAAAACGTTTAGTAACGTTCTTCTCACAACAGTAACCGGATCTCCAGACACAGATGGAGTACCTACTCTATCTATCCCTGCTACCTTAACTGGTTATGCTCCATTGAGAGACCAGGGCAGACTGCAAGATGGATTCGGAACTGAGATTCCCTTAGTACTATCTCGTAACTTGATTGAAGTAGAGGCTACTCCAGTCTCTATTAACTCTGTTATTCGTAGAAGGGATCTTCATGCCTCTAGGGCCCAACAATTTGTTCACAACTTAATCTGGAGCTGAATTTAATCTAAATCATGGCACAAGTTTTCCTACCCTCTAACATTTCTTCTAATGTTTTCAAGTCTCCAACAAACCTTGAGACTTCTGATTCAAATCGCATCCTCACGGTACCTGCTGCAACTAACCCCCTGACAGATGCAGAAAAGAATTTTGTCCTTATCACATCATTGATAATCAGTAATAAAACCCTCGGTTCTGTTTCGGTAAACGCAAAGGTGAGTAACTCGACGAGTTCTGCTTATATCCTTTATAACGTCAATGTTCCTGCGGGCACGGCTTTTGAAGTCATCCAAGGAAACAAGTTTATCCTTAAAGAAGGTGATTCTTTGTATGTATGGCACGGATCTAATAGCTCGAACGTAGTTGATGTAATGACTTCCTACACTCTACATCAGCCTAACGCACCTTATAACGCTTGATGAAAAACGATTTTTTTGAGTCTGTATATAAGATAGACGGTAAATTACCGGACCCTTATGGTGTCCTTAGTGTTATTAAGACGGCTTCAGATGCCGATTTGCCTTCTATTATCTCACAGATAAAAAAAGATGGGCTTGATGTAAATATCAATATTCGCAAGGAAGTTGAGAAATACGAGCATCAAAGAGATATGTCATCGTGAAAAAAGTTTAAAGTAAAAAAGACATATTCTTTGACATGAGATACATACCTTCTTCGGGAAGACAATTTGTTCTCCAAGTCCCTGAAGATAAAAATTCTTACATCAACGTTAAAAACTACGATGCAAGGGGACTAAGTACTGTGTTCAATGGGAGTATCATCAATGGCGTAGCTGATGAACTCTCTATTGGCAGTATTAATGACGGTGACACTGGAACTCTTCAGCAATATATTCAGATATTAACAGCCGGAGTTGAACTTCAGGCGCACATATACAGAGCGGTGGGTAACGCCCAAGCCGAATCTCCTTTAATTACTGCTAGCGCGGTGACCAAAGACGTTGATTTCTCTTCTAGTGGGATTACATCAGATGTTGTAAAATCGCTAAAGTATTACGTTTTTGGCTACGACGTTTCTACAGGCAGGATGCCTTACTCTGTTAGTATTATTGATCAAGACACGAGCAATAATCCTTTCACAGGAGTACTAGATCCTGACAGGTGGAATGAAGATCAGTACGTAGATATTAACTTTACAAGGACCGGGCAAAATGTTGTCCCTATCATATACAGAGTCTGGGGATCTAGAGTAGAGTTCCTAGGGATGGTCGGAAATGCAAAGATTGGTTTCCCAGGAGCGGCTCTTACTAGCTTTAGAGACTTTGGATTAAAAGAGATACCTAGTTGGAACAACTCGGATTCTTATTGGTCTCCTGAGTTCTTAGATGGCGTGATTCAAATCTTAGGTGGCGTTCCCACTCAGGTTAAGAGGATCATCGGAAAAGAGCATTTAAAAATCAAGCCTATTGTAGAGAATTCTCTGCCTAACTACCTTCAGTGCGAAGCTGTTCCTGACGGGTCATTAGTTAACGCTCTCTCTTATCAGTTCAATGACGAAGTAAAGTTTGTGATTGACGATACTCAGCCCATTAGAAACGCTATCAATCTTGCTCAATCGGGAGCAATTAAAGAGGTGTTCTTCCCAGCAGGAGTATATCACTTAAGAGACTCTTCCTTCTTAAATACTTCAGAGATCGATTACAGCAACATCTCATTAAGAGGCGTTGGCGAAGGATCTATAATTAAGAGGCTTCAATCTCAGGTATCTTCAGCTAACAACCCCGGCCTTATTAATTTTACAGGAGCTAGTTCTTCAAGCCCTCTCAAGGGGATAAGACTTAGATCTGTAGTTTTTGATGGTAACCGTTCTTCCACGGTGTCTCTTAGTGGACCTCAGTCCAATTCTGTTGATCCTTCTAAGTACATCTCAGAGACACTAGTCTTCTTAAGATTTGCCGATAACGTAGTTTCCAACGAATGTAGATTTGTAGATTCAGGCGGATCTGGACTCCATCTTGAGTCATGTGATAGCTTCTTGTTCACAAATAACATCTTTTCCAAACTAGGTAGATCATATGAGCCGGAAGTAAGACCAGTTGCAGTGTATAATAGCACTAACGGAATTGTACAAGGAAATATCTTTGAATTTGCAACTGACGGCCCCTTCTTCTTCGGAGTAGACTTCTCTACTATTAATAATAACATTATTAGATCCTGTGGAGATAAAGGTGTTGTTCTAGAGACTTCTTATCAGTGGAACGCTGGAGACAACCTAGCGTACTCTGACACTGACTCCTTGATCAGATCTGTTGACCAATATAACAATGAGTACTCTAAAGCTCCTATTGAGATTCGTAGAGGTACTTCATTAGAGCCTATCTACTTTACAGTTACTAACGGTGGAGAAAGTGTAGGAATTAAAGAGAACACTCTTATTGCAGACATTTACGCCCTTGATTCTGCAGGTCAAAAGAATATTAATAACAAGACCGGTTCTTTCAAAGTGATCCAAACAAAGGATCAATTAGAAGCCGGGATCTTCTCTGTTACGCTACCGGGCATTGGTCCTAGTACAATAATTGACGGAGTTACAGTTCCAGCAACTAACGAGTTCTCCTTATTAGATCCAACCAATGGTCAATATGGATACATGTACGAAATATCTGCTACGGTAAAGCTTGGCTCAGCCGGAAGAGGATATGTACCAACAAATATTAGAGAGTTTTCAACAGGGGGAAATAACTACCTAGCCATTAGGCTTAGGAACTCTTCTGAACTATTGTCCTTCCAGATATATAATAGCGCTAGTTCTGAAAATGATAGCATTATCATTAGCGGATATAACAACACGGATCTAACAGGATTAGAACAGAGTCAAGCATACCCAGTAGTCGGTGTGCACCCAGGTACTAACTCCCTGCTTATAAATACCATAGCATCACTAAGTCCTGGTGACTCAGGTGTCGACTTCCTTGGAGGCCAGCTATTCATTCAAAGAAGCAATTATCAAATTGCAGACGGCAACATAGTTGTTAATTGATTCACTAATTTCTTTCTATCATCATGGCTAATAAAAAAACTATTATCGGAAAGACAGCCCCGGTGCCTCTTGGCCAACAAAAGGCTGTCAACTCACTACCAGTTGTGTTCGCAGAGGACCAACCCGCAATCCCAGTAGAAGAGCAGAATAAGATCCAATCAGAAGTTGCTCTTTCTCTCTTAGGTATCCCTAGAGCTGAAGTTGCCCTGGGTATCTTTGCAGACGTTAACACTTATGATATCAACCCATCTGAGTGGTCTCAGTTCCCTATTGAGAATGATGTTGATACGACTCCTCCCACAGGACTTAACCACCTTGCAGAAGAGGCTGGTGCTGAACTAGTAGCTGCCACAGGTAGGACAACTATTCTCACCTCTAAGAGGTTCTTCCGTTATCAGCCTGGACGTGTATCTTCTTCCACCATGGGTGTGAAGATGAACAATACGGCAAGTACTTACTCTACAGACACTGCCAACAGAGACATTATGAAGGGTGCTCCTTCTATTAAGAAGTGGGGCATTTTTGATAAGTTTGACGGATACTACTATGAGATTGCCAACGGTGGTGATAAGAACGATTTTAGATGCGTAAGAAGAACGCAGGCTTTGGTATATAGCCAACCTTCAGGATTGTCTGGAGGAGACAGATGGACCGCCGTTGCTAGTTCCACAGGGAAGAGCAATATGAAATCTGGCAACTGGGGCGAAGTCGGAGTAGACCCAGTCGTATATAGAAACGGTCTTTGCTACGTAGCAGCCGCAATTCATGATCCCAGCCTTGTATATAAGCCAGGTGATGTAAGAGATATTGAAGCCGGATCTGCAGATGTTAATGATTTTGAATACGATGAAGGATATGCTGTAAGACTAGCTTATAAGAACACTTCTAACGCTTTTGTCGAGCATATGTCGGGACGTAAGTTCCAGTTCCCTTTCGATCAAAAAGATATCGCTAAAACGAGCTCTGATTACCTCTCTTGGAAAGACAACGACTTATTTTTAAAGCCTACTTCTGAATACATTCGTCTAGATGCTCACTGTAAGTGGGAGGATATTCTCACAAACTTAAGTAGAGGCGGTGGCAGTGGTTTTACAGCAGAGCTAGGGCTAGATGGCACAGGTGACGCAGTAAATACTTCCGTAGGAGACGCAAGATACGGATATGATACTGACCCCGACGAGACTAATAGCGGAGTTAAAGTTTGGAACTTGCTAGTAACAGTACAAGGAGCCAATCAAGTTACTAACTCAGAATTTGATGCTGCTTTTGGCGCTGATAGCCACAGATCTGCTAGTAAAGAATACTCTACATCAGGTGGTTCCATCGGAGCAAGAAATGTAACCCTTAAAGAATGGTTCAAGCTCTGTGTTCCCCCCGAGTATCGTTACGTATACGAGTGGAGACCTGTTAGGGCAATGTTCTCTGGAGACCAACTTAATGGCAGCAACAACGTTGTTCGCTGGAGCGATGTTTCCACAGCAAACGTTGATCCTACAGACATTTCCGTTAAGAGACCTGGAGATCCTGTCACCCTCGATAACGCAGAATTGACTGCTCAGTCCCAATACAATATCGACTTCACAAAAGTAACCATGTGGAAGATCGAGTTCTCTTGGTATGGAGCTGTTGGTGCTTTATTCTTATGCTATGTTCCAGTTGGTAACGGAGAGGCTAGATGGGTGAGAGTCCATCATATGAGGGCATCAAACCAATTAGACGTTGCTTCCCTAGGTAATGCAACATTGCCTATCACTTACCTAACTCACGGTGGATTAGAAAATAACCTTGTAGAGGGTAACACCTTAGTTAAGTACGGTGCTTCTTACTATATTGATGGTGGCGATAAAGGAACAGTAAGACTTCTCTCTAAATCAACTGACACTCCAAAGGGTATCAAGTATGGAGTAGAAGTACTGACCGCCTCTAACGTTGGAGGTAACACCTTCGAGGTGCCTTTTGCAGAGGACAACAGAGACCAACTCATTGGAGCTTACTTAAAAGCCGATACGACTACAAAAGTTATCTGGGCCACGGAAGTATCGAGCGGCATTGTAAAACTATACTTCAATAGGGCCATGGCTGATATTGGAGTCTCTGCAGGAACTGTTGAGCTAGTTGTTCCTAGGAAGCAAAGAGCAATGATCGCTCTAAGAGCAAAAGACAACGTAATTAACACTACGGGAACACCGATTAGAAACAGAGTTCAGCTCTATCCTCTTAAGTACGGAGCTGGTATTACAGACGGCTCAGGATCTGATAACATTGTTTCGCTTAATTTTATTAAGAACCCCTTGTTAATTACAAACAATCTTAATAATAGCGGAATGGCCACGGCCTCATTAGTATCTGGTCCTACATCTTTACACAACCTTGCTGCTGAGCCTGATAAAGGATTTACAGTAGGATCGGGCACAGTACCCAAAGAAATCGAGGCCTCTAATGTTACTGGAAGTCTTTCTAGTGTACTTGCTCAAGACGGGTACTACTATTACGGATACGTAAGAGCAAAGCCAACAAATGATGTTGGTGGTGGGTTTAACACTTCTGCGATTGGAGTGGATGAAACAGAACTGCTTGTTAAGTTCTATAGGAAGGGCGGTAAGTATTATATCCAGAACCACGAGTCTCAGTCTGTTAGTATGAGTATTTACATCGGAAATGGATGGGGCATCTTATATACAAAGATGTATACTTTCTCTGATGACGGAACCATCGGTCTTTTTACAGGAACCATCGGCTCAAACTTATCGACAGGAAATCATAGCAAATACGAGAATCAGAAAAAATGGGACGCCCCTCAGGTTGGAAACTGGGAGTCAATTGCCTCGCTCTCTGGAGCTAAGATCTCTCAGGACTTTAAGCTTTCTCCAGTTGCTAACACAGGAAATAATGTTTTTTCTATCTATGCAAATAGAGGAGGTTCTCAGTACGACCTCGAAGACTACTTCGCTTATAACAAAGAATATATTTCTTTCCCACTTACAAACGAAGTTGATATCTTAGGAGTCTATTCTCATTGGGAGTCAACAGCTGCGGCATCGACACCAACTACATCAATCGATATTGTTAATTCACTAACTTGGGAGGAACAGTGATATGCCAGAGTACACCTCGGGATCTTCTATAAGGGCGGAAAGAACGCCCCCTAGAAAATCTACTTCTAGAAAGCAAATGGTGGATTTCAGGGGTTTCCCCCTGTCTTCCGAGGACGGCAATCCGCTTACTACGGAAAAGGAGTCCTATCCTAAAAGTGAATACGGACAACAAAATGCTCCGTCTGTAGTCTTAAACTCCGATTCTTATTTAAAAGAAGGGATTAGTTCTCAAAATAAATTTAGCAAGGGTCGGCCAGCGGCCCTTCCTATTGAAGAAAGGTTTTCTGATACTTCAGTAGTTAGTCGTTCTTTGCTAGGTATTAATAGAGAAACGACTCAGCAAGGATTGTTTGGCAACGTTAGTACTTATGGCTTAGATGAGAAAGATTGGAGAGTTGATGGCACTGGGCAACGGGATCCAAGTTTTTGGTACGCTAGGCCTTCTTCTGCGGGTAATTATTATGAAACTAAATTTACCGAAGATACAGTAAACTCTGCCCTGGCGATTTCTGTATATCCTTCGCCATTCACCCCTCCGGGTAAACCATCACTACAAGATCAGCTTTTAAATCCAGGCGGAGCTAGCAGATATAGCGGTTGGGGACAATATTTAAACTCTATCATTGCTCAGTATCTAGTTGAGTACATGGTAAGAACTTTTGACGCAAAAAAGAGGACAGAATTTAACTTAGATTACTTTCTTAGCAAGTACGCTCCTATAGAAGACTCTTCTACACCTTCAGGATTAAGGTTCAACGAGCTTCAGTGGGACAAGATTTGGTTAGATATCAAGCAAACAAGATTTGGTTCTCTTACAGACTACCCTATTATCCCTTCCGGCAGGGCCTATAACTTTGTAACGACAGAAACAAACCCAATGCTTCTTACTCCATTTAAGAGTGCTTCACTTTGGGGAGAAGATGGAAACTCTAGCGTTATTATCACAGAGTCTGATGCAGCAGTACCAAATACTTTAAGCGCCGCTTGGGACAGCTATTTCTTTGGGACAACTCGTGTATTTTATCCTTCTGGCCTACCATCGGACCAAGGCCATTATAGAATTCGTACTAATCCCACTCCCGATCTTTGGAGAAAGTACTTTGGTCTAGATTGGAACTATCTGCGCCAAGACCTTAAAGACTGGAGTTTCACAGTTCACGAGAGCACTTCTACTCTTACTAATGTAGAAACAGAGCTAAAATTACCATATTTTATCTTAGATTCTCCTATTGAACCCGATCCAAATAACATATTTAGTTCTAGTTGGCCTAGTGAGTCATTTGGTGAAGCAATTAACCTTCCAACTAACGAAAACAAGA
>Ga0181419_1000401_pt1 | contig 15131 bp, 34 predicted proteins | sample 42SPOviralmetaG_FD_130144 | JGI IMG/M metagenome (GOLD analysis project Ga0181419, IMG submission 130144) | Marine viral communities from the oligotrophic San Pedro Time Series (SPOT) site, San Pedro Channel, CA, USA - 42 SPOT_SRF_2013-04-24 | ecosystem: Environmental > Aquatic > Marine > Strait...
ACTATCTCTGATATGACTTCTGGGTCATTATCTTTCGGTTCTTCAGAAGGTAGATTAACACTAGATGCTAGTTGTGGTGGGACGGCTGAGATAATAGTCCGAGGAAGTACTAGAGTCATTAACAATTCTGTAATAGTTCCTAACGTAGATGACAAGGCATTTACTGAGGCCGAAGTTTCCTTAATCCAATCAGGATTAGCTACTCAAGTATCTGTGGATAACGTTCCTGGATTAGTATGGGATGAAGTTATAGATAATCAAAACCATAACTTAGCTAAATCAGCAGGCAAGAGATTGCGTCAAGCAGGTACATCACTTGCAGTAGAAGGTACGGTAGATGACGTATCGCCAACAAATGGATCTTTTATAACTGATCTTACTCAGGCAAATTCTAGTTTTTATAAAGATCAAACTTGTATTTTCCTTGATGGTGATTTAGAAGGACAGGCTAGAGTTATTACTAGCTACGATTCTGGGACAAAAACATTAACATTTGATGAGCCTTGGACAATAGCTCCATCTAATGGCGATGAGTTTGAAATAAAAGCAGACCATGTTCATCCTGTTTCTCAAATCGCAGAAGGTGTATTAGATGCCGACCTTTAGAGAAAGAATATTAGAATTAACTAGTCTCCCATCACCTAATTCTCTGAGGGATCACCTTCTTAGTATCGAGCAGGGAGGTGGACCTAGTTCTGGTTTATCATTGTTCAAAGCAGAACCAGTTGATATTTCTATCGACGTGGAGGATGTTAATATGTCTATAGAATTTCTGCCAGTTGATATATCCGTAGGGGTAGTTGAAGCTGAGGTTGATATTATAATAGAAGCAAGTGAAATTGATGTTGATGTAGAGGAAATTGATATATGCCTATCTTAATGAATCATGGAGAAACCTCCATTGTTATCTCTGGAGACTTAACTGCCTATTTAGCTGGAATTGGCGAAGTGGTTGGTGATATCACAGAATCAATTTTCATGATTAAATCCGACAGAACTGCTGCCGATTTGAGTGCTGAATTTCAAACAACCTCAGTTACCTATAATGGAAATACCATCCAGGCATCTATAAGTGATTTTACAAACCTTGTAGTAGGAACTGAATACTACTACACTTTTGGAATAAAATTTGCAGGTGACTCTACTTACCGGGAACTTAAAATCAAGGCAGGTAAAGACACCATTAAATTTACTCAAGACCTCATTAGAGGATAGATAAAGCGTACCATTTAATTGGTACATCTTGAGGCCAAGGATCGTTCGGATGTAATCCCCTTACGTTCGCATTGGCTACAATTATATGATCACCTGCTTCAAGCATGACGTTGCATCTTACGCAATCGACATCTAATTCTCTAGCTAGGTTTACATTGCCGATATAGGATTGATATTGACTTATATCATCTGGTCTTCTAATTGCTGTCCATTTTATATCGCCACATGGCATGGATAACATATTTAAGCTGAATGCTGATAGTAGTTTTTTCATAGTTTGCTCCTTGTTTTAGAACATGATACGTCACTGGGAACCATGTCAAGTCGTTTAAAATAATAATAGTACATTCCCATGTTCATCCTTACGAAGCCTACATGTTCTACGCCACTTTCGGGGTCTACGGTTTCGCCTCTGCGCATAGCACGAAGGTGGCGATTCGCTGATTCTAAACAACCTAACATAAATTCTTCATGGTGCTCTGTGCCAATGGATTCTTTCCAGTTTGTTCTGCCATCGGTGGCTGCTGTGGTGTATTTCTTGATGCCATACATCCTTGCCTGGTACTCAATCTCTTGGACTTCGTAGAAATCGTTGTCTAGAATACTCCAGTTGATTTTATCTTCGTTATACCTTAATGCTTTCACTTCTTTTTCCTCATTGCTTGTTTTCTAAACCTTTCTTTGTCTTCTAAAATTTCCATGAAATAATCATGTTCTAGGGTTATCATGGGTTTGCCTTCTTCTTTATGGCGAATAAAAGTGCCAGAGACGAAGTCTTTGATGTGTTGCTTGCTTATGTCGTAGCTTGTTTTCATAATCGAAATATCCTATTCAAAATCTCCGCTAATACTTTCATGCATCTCATCTATTCGACCTCCCCTAAATATCCGTCAAACTCAGGCCATTCTTTTTTAATAGTTTCGTATTCACCTTGATTCCATTCGTCCCAAAAATAAATTGGGTTATCTTGGGACATTGCAAATCTGATTGCATACATGATATTTTCAATTGAATCTCTCAGTCTGCCGCGTTCTTTTGAAAGCTTCCTAATTTCGTCCCTAAGATCAATATTTTCAATGAGCAAAGGGAACTTTTCCTCTCTTAGGTCTAGACCGTGACCAAGTACTGATTCCCTCGCAGTTTTTAACGCTTTATCTGCATCAAAAGCACTCATCTATTATAAACCTCATGTATTTTTTTTATCATCATACCTCTATCTTTCTCTTCAATAACAATATTTAAAATTTTCGTATATCTATCTTGAAGATCCTTATACTGCAATCTCCAGCTTTTGATTAGCTGGAGAGCTTCGTTTAGTTGTGTTTCACTACTCATCTACTCAACCTCCTTATAGCTGTAATGTAAATATGCTGATTTCTTGCTACGGTGTAACTCAATAAGAGCTAGATTGTCCGCTCTTAACTTTTCGATTTCTTTAAGCTCAGGTTCATGGCATGTTACCCATAACCCAATCTTAATAACTATATAATTAAACCAAGCGAACAAGGCAATGAACCCAATGATGTCAAATGCGTCGATGTCACTCATTTACTTTCCACCCACTCTAATTGACCTGTTGATTGATTGTACTGCTTGATGCCTCGTTCTACTAAAACAACATTAGGCTCGCTAACAGATACACTCCAAATAGCACCTATAAATATTCCTAATAATACGCCAACCACAAGTCCATGATATTTATCTTTCATCCCCTAAACCTCCTTCATTAAAACGTCAGTAGGCACAATCGAATTGCCTTGGTTATTGTGAATAGCTACCGTTTGCAGGTGGCTCAACCTTCCTTTAAGAACAACCATATCAAACGGATTGTCATCCTTTATAAGATCATAAGCATTAAGTGCTTTTATTAGATCAGATCTACCTTTCTCCGTTCCCAAATCAAAGCCTATACCGCAATCCTTGCAATATATGTCAGGATGAATACTTGGCGATGAATAAAGATCTATTTTGTACCTGTGTACGCATTCACTCATCTATTCGACCTCCTTCTTCCATACAATCATACTATCAACAGGTCCACCATAAGCTTTAATTGCCTTCAACTCTTTATCACAAGCGAGATGATTAACGATGTGTTTGATGTTGCTTAGATAGTTTCTTCGATCTAGCTCTTTCTTCATCATGTCGCGTTCTTCCTTCAGGTACTTCAATGCCTCAACCATATCAACTAATGTTTTATCAGAATATTCTCCATCACAAATAACTTCATTATCAACCTCTTCGATAAAATCACTTATTGACATATACCGATAATCACCTTCTTTTGTGTACCTGTATTGAATCTTACATTCATTCATCTATTCGACCTCCCTATCAGCATTATCGCTCAAACTATGAATTGTGGAGCAATTGTTGCAGGTAATTCCAACATCAGCAGGGCAATATTCATCTCCTTTGTGCTCAATGAAAGTGAACTCATTATTGCACCAACAGTTTCCACATATAATATGTAGCTTTGCATTAACCATCTATTCGGCCTCCCCAGCATCTAATATAATATCCTCAATAGTCTCACTGCTCAAGATTCCCTCGTCCTTTGCTAAATCAACTATATCATTAACGATGGTTCTAGTATGCCTTAGCTCTGCTTCAAGCTTACTCTCTGACTTAGACAAAGTAAACACCATTTGATGAAGCTCCGCGTTTTCTTTCTTGAGCTGTTCGTTTTCTTTAACTATGACCTCTTTATCTAACAACATATCTGCTGCCATCTTTGCACCTAGTTCTGAACAACCTGCCTTTATAAGCATATTAATATTATTTATATATGCCGTGTGTATTCTATCACTCACTCGCTGACCTCCACCATCAAAGAAGTTGCGCCTTCCATCGTGGGTTTGTCGTTGACTTTCCAGCCTAAATCATACAACTCCTGAATAGTACGAAATTCAGCGCCCATGAGTCTAAAAGAATCTATACTAAGCGTATTAACAATAAAAGCGTCTACATTCCCACTTGCCATAACCTTAACCAACGTCCTCCCCCAAAGCTCTTCGACTGTCATCAGCCTAGTTTCTTTGGGCTGGATGGGTCGGCAGTAATGATACCATTCCTCTTTGCAAGCATACATCCTGCCAGTATCAGAAGAGATGTCAATTGTAGTAAGAACGCTGGTAAACTTAGGGCAAAATGATTTAGAGTCCGAAAACTCCATCTCTTCGCCTAGGTATTTACCTGCAAATTCTCTTAGTTCTTCTTTCGTCATACCACCTGCTCCTTTAATATAAAATTATTTCTGGCACGATTTGCTTCTTCTTCAGTTTCAAATGATCCTATCCAGACCAACTTTCCATAGCTCTTTACATTCACTTGCCACCTATTACCCTTCAAATACACGCCTTTATACTTACTCGTCTTTTCGAAAGTCCTGTCTTCAAATAACCTCAAGTACATACGATCAATATTCATCTGTCGTTGTCTGCCATTCTTATTGAGCTGAACGTAAGCACTCTTATTCTTACCCTTATAGAATGGCTTCATGATCTTCTCACGCTGCACTGTATCTTTTCCCCATCGTCTAACAATTCTTCTGAGGCTCTTTACTTCTCTCTCGTCGGAGATTTCATATATACCTTCATATCCAGGTATTGCTATCCAAGTTTTCATCGTATGTCCAACTCTCTAATCATAATGTTAAGTTCATTAGTAATGGCTTTCTTAGCCTTAATCAGCTCAAATCTCTTAGTGGATTTTGAGTATTCATCATCAGCTTCTTGCTGTGAGAATCTTATTATATCGTTGCAAATTGATGCTATTTTCATTAGTTTGTCCTATGTTTAAAACAGTATATTATATGGGAACCAGAGTTGTCAATCCTTAATTTCACTCCAGTTTATTTTTGTGTCATCGTATAGCTCTACTCTAGCGCAATGGTAAAACGAGAATATCTTTCCCTTAGTAGGATCATCAATTGCTCGCTCCCATGATCTCATAGCGAAGTGACTTCGTGCCATAGCGGGACTGAGCTGAAAGTTTAACAGCCAGTCCCTTAGCTGTTGCATGGTGTTAATCAAGAAAACCTATCCAAGATGCAAGACATACATATATCTACATCACCTTGGCTTTTGTCTATATAAAACCCTTTTCCAGTTATGGATATCGAATGAATATCAACTAATGAATAGCTATCATTTAGTTCTATGCCTGGATAGTTTATAACCTTCTTACATAGGTCACAACTAACCTCAACGTGTGTTCTTCTACTCATCAATTAATCTCTCACTATCCCATAACATACTAGGTAACTCTTTGTCAATCATCTGCGAGTCGTATCTTTCCTTATACATATTCCATTTAGCCTTGCCACGTTGAATGAACTCAGGTTCGCAGGTATATACGCGAATCTGGTATGGTGGTGTCTTCTTGAAGAATACAAACTTCATGACCTTGGCTTTCGAGCACTCTAGGAAGTGGTGTGCCTGAACATCGTAGTCAAGATTCTTGCATGCCATACGCAAGTCTTTCACGGTTATCTTGTCTACAGTTTTCCAGTCATATATGATATCATCGTGTTGCAAGTCTATCATTGCCTTTAACTCATCTGTGTAGCAAATCTTCTCGACTTCACCTTCGATGATATGGCGAATGATTTCTGGCTGTTCTCTCTTTAATTTTGAGAACATCGTAAGTGCAGTCTCATAATCAGATGGTTTAACTACAGTCATATCTGGATTGTTTTTTACAAAGTCCTTATACTCCTTCTTTCTGCCATCGTCGATTGGCGCTATAGCAAATTCAGTTTCGTCATACTTTCCAACATGTTCCAGTATACTATGGAAGAATTTACCAAAGTCGAATGCAGCGGAGGTTTTGTATGGTGCAGTTAAGTCGTATATAGATTGCTCCATATCGAAGTTATATTCGTCTCCACTGAATTTCTTCAGTCTTGATTGACTGATTCGTGGGTCGTTTATGAATTGTTTTCTTTCTTCGTTCATCTTACCGCCTTTACTGATTTCGCGCTTCCACCATTAAATAGACATTTGGTATGAAGTGCTTTTGTTAGTGTTAAATATTGCTTATAGTTAATCATCGAGTTTTCTACTCTCTTTGTGACATACCCATTACAGAGTTCTATCGTGGTAAAACTGCCTTCCTGGAATGGAGATACTGTTAATACATTTTCTCCATACTCATATACTTGCCACCATCCGTTCATTTTTGTATCATCCCTAAGTATGCTGTCATGTAGTTTTGGTAGGCTGAATCTGATGACTCTTGGCTAACTTTCTGTATGTATGCAGTGTTAATTAGATAAAGATTAGCTCCCTGTATATCTTCATGCTCCATTGTGTATGGATTAAATACTTTATCTGTATCTAGCGCCATTATCAACTCTTCTTTTATTCTGTCGTATGTAGCTATTTTCTCAAAATCTTCCTCGATCTTTTTTACTTTATAGTCGAGATTGTCGATTGCTTCTCTTGCTTTGGTTATTTCATTCATTACTTCATTCCATTAGTTAAAAAGGTGGGATGTTGACATTACCTTTGGACCATCCCAATCCGCATTTCTTCATTCAGCTACCAAGAATAATATTTAGTAGGGGAGATAACTGAATACCCAGTGCCATCCGAGCCAAGAACAATCCCCTACAGTTTTGCTAGTTTTCGGAAGTAGTCGCTTCGGTCCTTGATTAACATGCCATCAAGTTCTTTTTGCGTAACTACTTGTTTGCCTAGATTACTTTTTACGAAATCCCTGTATTCCTTTTTTCGCTTATTTTCAAATGGGGAAACAACAAACATATCAGTTATCTCCTTATTGGTTTTAGCAATTGCTTTATCAACCTTTCTGCGTTGCGCTCCAGTTACTCTAACATTAATTCTAATATCTTTAGATGCCATAACACTTATCCAATATATATCCAATATCTGGTCTTTCATAGGTGTCCAGAATATTACCTGCGCCGCCATTCATGCGGGATTTTGCGACATAAACTCCATCGCTATTAATTACAAGCTCTCGCTTATCTCTGCTAACTTTAAGACCCCAGAACTCATCGAACTGGAACATAACTCGCTTCTTGAACGAGCCATCCATCATAACTTCAATCTTGCCATTCTTCTCTTCAGATCCAAATAGACAGACTTTATTCCCTTTCAGTGATAGGAATGCCATGATGAGCTTATTGTATTCCTTGCGAAGTTCTCCGTACATCTTCAGACCATCGAAGTCACCCTTCTTAGTTAATAGATTATACTTGGTTGGTCTATTCTCCATATCTGCTTTAATCAAATCTGCGAGATGTGTAAATGAATCCATAACTATCCAAGGATAAGGGTTTGCCCTAAGAAACTTAATGATCTCCTTCATTCTCTCAATCGGCCCATCTGGATCAACCTTCACTGCCTTATACTTTATAGCAGAAAATGATCTCTTCTTATGAACCTCAAGGCCATTCTCGATATCGATAAACATCAAGTCTTTGTCGTTCTTGACGGGTATAGTTCCTGTCAGTGTAGTCTTCCCACTCCCAGACTCCGCGAAGATACCTATAGAGATATCTTCGGGACGTTCTTTCTTTGTACTAGTGACCGTAATCATTAGTACATGCCATCATCTTCTGGAGAAGGCATGTCGCTAGTCTCCACAGTTGGCTTTTTCTCATAATCATTGCCACTATCATCACGATATGGCTTTTCACTTAAAGCTAATAGCATTTTTGCAAATTCCTCAGCTACATTACTGTTGCTTGCAATTTCTGAAGGACTATATTTGTCAGCATTATAGAACGCAGCAAAGCCACTTCTGTATGGTTTTGGATACCATCCAGTACGATCACGAAAGGCTTGCTCTCATCCCACTAACATAATGCCATCTTTGCCTTGTAGCTCATTGATGTTCTGGTATGATTCTAGATTTACTGCATACATAATAGAGTCTAGAATTTTCATTGCCTCTGACTCTTCTGTAATCATATTGAAGAACTTAATCTCTTTGCCCTTACTGCCATCTTCCATATTGTAAAGCTGAAAGTCTAAGCTGATCTGCTCTCTGCCACCTTTAGTCTCCGACATCTCTGCTCTAGAGATTAAAAACTTATACGCACCAGGCTGAAAGCTTCCGCTATACGCTGGTGGATTCTTTGATCTTGTGTATCCCATTTTGTCTATCCTTTTATTGCTAAAACGTTAAAAAACTTTTATTACTTCTATATATTTCTCAAAGCCAGAGCCAGAGCCATCGCCAGCGCCATAGCCATCGCCAGAGCCAGCGCCATTGCCATAGCCGTAGCCATCGCCAGAGCCAGCGCCATAGCCATAGCCAGAGCCATAGCCAGAGCCGTAGCCAGCGCCATAGCCAGAGCCAGAGCCAGAGCCATAGCCAGAGCCGTAGCCAGCGCCATAGCCAGAGCCAGAGCCAGAGCCGTAGCCAGCGCCATAGCCAGAGCCAGAGCCAGAGCCAGAGCCAGCGCCAGCGCCATTGCCGTAGGCGTATCTACTCATCCCAAACACCTACAGAATTTATAGATTCAACAGCAATCTCTGTCATTTCTATAATCTCTACTGCATCTAGCACCTTCATTTTGCTAACAGCTATAGGGAATTTGCATAACTCAGGTTTGCTAGTACCATCTTGTGCAAGTTGACTGATGCTAGCTGCCCCTTCCCAGTGCCAAATACGACGGCAATTTTCAAGCGTCACCACCGTTCCATTTTCCTCTACTAGCTTCCCGACAAATACACCAGATCTATCCCCCCTAACTAAAACGATATTAGTAGAAAGTTTTGGCCCACACGGTAAATCCTTGCGAATATAGGCTACACCGTTTATATTTATTTCATCTACTTCTTGCTTCATTTAAATTTATTCTCCTAATTGGTTCACTCATTATTAATGGGGAACCGATGTGTCAATAGCTGTTTACAAAGTTTTTTTTGTGCTATTATCTTTCTTTCAAACTGGAGGAATTAATGAAAGAAATACCTTTTGCGACAGCACAAGAAGCACTAGTTCAAATGCAAGATTTTGGATTAATGGTTAATCATATAGATGTAGATACTACGAGCATCAGAAGATGCAAGATGGGCAATAAGAAGAATGCCAATGGTTTCTATAGAGCTTGGAGTCAAGTAGGCACAGAACTAATAACTGGTTTCTATGGAAGCTTTACACCAACTTATCAAGTATTCAAATTCGAGAGTAATAGAGAAGCTCCAAGATTTAATGAAGCAGAACAATTCCAGTTGAGAAAGAAGCTTCAGGAGTCAAAGAATAAAGCCATAGAGGAATTTGAGCCTGATCTGTCATTGTGGGATCAGGGCATCTTTGCAGATGAGCACCCATATTTAGATACCAAGAATGTTAAAGCGTATGACCTAAGAATTTATAAAGGTGCTTATGGCCCAGAACTACTTATCCCAATTCGTGATAATAAAAGTGAACTAGTAGGTATACAGCGAATCCTAAAGAATGGGAAGAAGCTAATTGTTAGAGGTTCCAAAAAGAAAGGTGGATATCATACCATAAAGGGAAGCAAGGTTATTGCCATCTGTGAAGGGTACTCCACAGGAGCAACGATCCATGAAGCCACAGGCTGGACAGTTATCGTAGCATTCGATTGCGGAAACATGAGGAACGTAGCTAGGAACTTCAGAACCGATCCATTAATTATTTGTGGTGACGATGATTGGAAGAACGAAGAGAACGCAGGAAGAACAAAGGCAGAAGAGATTGGAGCTATTTACTACTGCCCAGTTGTATTTCCAAGATTCGATGATGGCGTAAGAGGAACTGACTTTAATGATTTAGGTCTTCAAGATACCACAAAGCAATTAGTTGGTAAGGAACCTAAGAGTTTTCTGGAGCAGATATGCAGTCTTCAGGATAAAGATGCTATGGAAAACTTAATTCTAGACAGGCGTGAACTACTTGCGCAGTTTCCTAAGCATTTATTTAGTAAGCTTAAAAATGACATTAAAGCTAAGTGCGATATCTCAAAAGGATTTCTGGATGATGCCATTTCTGGAATCGTTTCTGATGAAGATATCCAAATCATGGAAGACGCTGAGGAGCAACTGAAAAATGTTAGGTACGATGGAAAGAGCTACTTCAAGCTTCTACTGAGTCACGAAGGTGATAAATATTACAGTACATCTCAGCAAGAGGTCACGATTCTAGTCAATCTAGCTTCGGGTGATGATGATGCCAAGAAACAAAGATTTCTAGATGAAATCCATAGAGATAGAGTCGTTTCTGAGGTGAGTGCCATGCCGATGCCTATGGGTAGGTCGCACATCAAAGAATATTTAGCTCCAGATGGAACTAGTGTTATTAAAAAGATGGTTTCTACTGAGAAGTGCATCCAGTCCAGACTTGCTGAACTCGATGATATTCAAGTTGATGAAAAATTTATTCAGTACGTTATGGATAACTACAGAGAAGTTGTCGATATCATGGAAGCATCGTTAGCAAGAAAATTCTGTGAATCAAAAAAGGCTTTCGTTTACCTAAAATGCCCAACTCATTATGGCAAAACCTTCTTCTTTGGACATGAATCACTAGGCAGATCATTCACCAAAAAATACTCCAAGGATGAGTTTCGAGGAAATTCTCCTGATGACTTCATTAAGCCAATTTACTTATTCATCGATGAAGCTGATTGCTTTCCATCTGAGTACAAGACAAATGAGCCAGAATATAAGCGTTTGTATGGTGGTTTTGCCAAGGTCAAGCTTGGCATGAGGATCATGGCTTGCGCCAATAGTGTGGAGGATATCGAACGTGGGGTGGATCCACAGATCCGTGAGCGAGTCGTATGTATTGAGCCAAAGGGAGTTAGGTTGAGTCACTGTGGCATTGAAAAGAATGCCAGTAGGTTGATGTTCGAGAAGTGGATTCTAAATCGTCTTGGGAATCTGCTGTTAACCTGGTCGATGGAAGGAGATATTCTAGGATCGTGTGAGAAGCACTTCGAGGCTTTCTTGGATAAATACGATGGCAAGACTGATCTAGTGAGCTTAGGAGACATTCTGAAGGAGCACATGGAGGAAATGCTGATGTTGGATACGTCGAAAGTGAAAACCACTTTTGATTTTACTGGTCATATCTTCAAAGTCGCTTCAGGAAATTTTATGATAACTAGCCCAATGAAGTTTGTGAAAGAACTTTTTAAGTACATGGATGAGAATCGATTGAAGGCATTTATGAGTCAGTACAAGACTGTTCAAGATTTAGAAACTTTGCCATTTATTGGGGAATCTAAGGTAGTTCGGCTAGGAAACAAAACGAAACGTGGAGTGATTATTCGGTTTGTTGAGGATATGAATGGGATAAAACTTCAAGATGTTATGTCACAAAAAGTAAGATGAAACGGAAATGTAACGGTCGATTTTTCCCACAGATATTGAGCTTTTTCTTATTTTGTTACATTTTTTTTTCTATTTATTATTTATTTTATTTATAAAAAAAATATATAAAAAGAGCATAATAACGTCTTTTTCTCCCTATATAAACTTTACCCCCCTTAAAATCGCGTAACTTTTGAAACAGTCAAATATTCATTCTGTTGGCATGACATGGTCTAGGCGACTAATGACTCGTAGAGTGGTGGTAAAGTTGCTTAGAATTGATCCTAGGGGGGTTGACGGGGTTGGTGGGTTTGTAGAATGAATACTCCAAAATAAACACGGACTGGGGTTGCTCCCAGTCTTATTTTGGAATTTTTAGTTTGTTTTGGAGGTCGCTATGAGCGATAAAGAAGTTTGGAAGGACGTTGTTGGGTATGAAGGGTACGTTGAGGCAAAATCATGCCTCTGAGAGGAACTCAGCAAGCAGCTTTTGATGCTACACTAGATGCTTTTAAAGATAATGAAAGCAGGGTTTTGCTGGTCCAGCCTTGCGGATGGGGAAAAACATACTTTGCAGCAGAACTTTTTAGATATTGCATTGAGAAATGGGATATTAACTGCTTATTTGTAGTTCACACCAAAGAGCTAGTCAAGCAAACTCATGAGGCTATGGAAGGATCCAAGGTTATGTGTGCTGGTCTTGGAAAAAAAGAGATTGGTAAAATAACTATTGGGACTAGGCAGACTATTTCTAAAAATCTGGATGTATTGCCAAAAATAAATTTATTGCTTATAGATGAGCAACATTATATGTCGGATGGAGATCAATATCATGATATAATTAATCACTGTCAACACGATAAATTGAGGATATTAGGGCTTACTGCAACTCCATTTCGCACGTCAGAAGGATTTGTATATGGTGATGGAAAATTCTTCAAAGAGGTGACTCATCAAACTACATTAGACCAAATGATCGAATTAGGTTTCCTTTCTCCATATCGATACAAAGTTGTAGAGAAGATGAAGGAACTAGACAATTTTGAGTTGGGTAAAGGTGGTGATTATAATGAAAAGGATTTGAGCGAATTGATGGTCGAAGAAAGGCACATGAAGTCTATTGTTCATGCTTTAGAAAATCACTGCAAAGGCAGGAATAAAATAATGGTATTCTGCGTTTCTGTAGATCATGCGGAGTCCTTGGCTAAAAAAATTGGTTGTAGTGCTCTGCATAGCAAAATGCATGATGCTGAATGGGCAATGAAAATGGATGCATTTAAATATGGTGAAGAAAGAATTATCACAAATGTTGTTCAATTAACCGTTGGCGTAAATATCCCTAATGTTGATTGTATTATTCAAGCTAGGCCAACCATGTCTCCTGCTCTGTTCACTCAAATTTGTGGTCGGGCTCTGCGTATAGCTGAAGGAAAAAAGGATGCTTTGATTTTGGATATGGTTGGAAATTACGGTCGTCATGGCCTCCCCTCTAATCCAAAAGTCAGAAAGCCTAAAGAAAAGCAGGAGGAGAGAGAAAAAAAAGAATTAGAATCTAATGTTTGTCATGAATGCTTTGAAATCGTCGAGGGTGGTATTCTTATATGTCCATGCTGTGGTGCAGATCTGGTTGATAAGAAGGAGTTTATTGAAATAGATAAAAGAATGAAATTGAAAGAGATTGAAACGCAAAGAAAAAAGCCTAAGTTCATTAAGCATTGGCATAAAACCCATAGAACAAAAAAAGGCAATCATGGCGTAATGTTTTGCATAAAAGTGACGGGTAGGGACAAGCCTCTTTTTAAATTTTGTGGCGCAAATACCAAAAAAATTCAAAAAACTATAGAAAAAGTCGATTCTTTAGTAGCTGGACAGGTTGTTGATATAGTATCCACCGCGACTGGAGACTGGATCGCATGAATGAAGACACCAAAAGAAGCAAAAGAGCAAGAAGCTGTAGTTAAATGGCTAAGAGGTCGTGGACACTTAGTTTTTTCTGTTCCCAATGGTGGAAGAAAAACCGCAGCAGAAGCTATGGTTGCCAAGAAGACTGGTGAGTTGCCTGGATTTCCTGATTTTGGCATTGCTATTAAAAAATATACTATCTGGGTTGAAATGAAGCGAAGGAAAGGTGGTGTGCTTGGACCTGCCCAGAAGAAAGTCCATGCTCAATTGAAATCACTAGGACATACTGTTGTCCTGGCACTAGGAGCCAAAGACGCAGTCGATCAACTGAGAGAACTCGGACTGTAGTGGAGCGAAGCTCCAGACAGGGTGGGATGGGACAGGCTCCTTGAGACGACCAACACCACCTTCTCTAGAATCCCATTATTAAAGGAAAAAAACATGGAAGTCCAAGTAACATTCAAGAACAACACCATCTATAAATTCCACATGATGGAGGAAATCCCTCTGGAAGAATTGATGGCAGAGCGCATTATAGCTTACACTACGATAGAAGGTGATAAGCATTTTAATTATATTAACTGGGATGAGGTTTTAACTGTTGACATCCTTGGTTCCCAAGCATAATTAGGTTTTAACATATAGGACATAATAATGGACAGAATAGAAATATGCTACGAATACTCTAGGGCAATGGAGCATCATAAGTGGATGTCATTAATTCCGAGCATTCCAATGAAGGAGGGGTGGCATGTATCTGTGCTTCCTCCAAGAGATGGCGCTTTATGTAGAATGAGAATAAATGGATACTCTATTTATTTAGATGCTTATGACCATTTAGGATACGTGAATTCTCCTTATTGGGAAGTATACGATGGCGAAGAATGTCATAGATTTATGATACATGATGTTGAAGGCTTGGTTGAGTTTATTGACACATTACCGATTAGGGAGATGTAATAATGAGAGGCGAAGAGCTAGATAAGGCAGTTAGATACTATGGAAAGCTACTTGCTGATAATGGTATATCTGTACTGACTGATATTGAGATTTCTGTAGAGTATCCTATTAAGTTTGGATTGAAGGTTAAGGGGTATGATAAGGGGTCAGTTAAATGAGAGCACTACGCAAAAAAGTAAGAGAAGAATACGACTACCAATATGGTGTCGGAAATTACGACACAAAGGTTAGGCAGGATTATCATAATATCATTGTTGGTGGCGTGGTAATTGATGCAAGTAAATATAGTATAGATCAGATTAAGAAGGTGTGTGATGAATTTGGAAACTCGTAATTATTTAGAAGATTTCCTTCAATGCCCAGAGGCATTTGAAGTGAAGAAAGGTGATGGGTATTTTACCCTGAAGCGTGGTGATCAGGTCTGGAGCTGTCCACATGGCGCTGAATATGTTGAAGATATTGTGGATTTAGCTATGGTTAAGGTTTGCGAAAGGTTAGAAGGATGTTAACAAGTCACGAATTTGAGCAGTACGTTAAGTTTGTAGCTCAGTATTCATCTTCACTTAGTCCTAGTCGATTAAGTAAGCATGTTGAGAAACTTACTGAGGAAGCTGATAAGAGGTCTGAAACAGCTAAAGATAGAGCACTTGATAGAGCTTGTGAGTTATTAGTTGAGAATGAAATATTGAAGGGTTCTCCTGCTGATGTTAAGGATGCTTTGTTGTATTCTGCTAGGAGGAG
>Ga0181419_1000405_pt1 | contig 15067 bp, 33 predicted proteins | sample 42SPOviralmetaG_FD_130144 | JGI IMG/M metagenome (GOLD analysis project Ga0181419, IMG submission 130144) | Marine viral communities from the oligotrophic San Pedro Time Series (SPOT) site, San Pedro Channel, CA, USA - 42 SPOT_SRF_2013-04-24 | ecosystem: Environmental > Aquatic > Marine > Strait...
GCTAAGAAAAAAGCACTAGCAACTACTTAGTAATTATCTCGCACACCCTCTGTATGGGGGTGTGTAAGATACTTATACAAGTATCAGATAGGATATTATGAAAAAATTATATAGAGCTTATCGTTTACGTAGAATAATACGTGCAATAAATAAACCATTTAAGTCCATGACTACTCGTGAAAGAGAAAGACATGAACTCAATGTATTTAATAAAATAAAGAAAGGTATGTATTTATGAGTATTAAAGAACACATAGGACATGATGTTGAAGTTGTTACGTATGCCAATGGACATAATAATAATGCAAGTATTGAATGCAACGATTGTTATGAAGTATTAGCGTACGAATAAAAACATAATTAATTAACCCTTTTAATAGTTAAAAGGGATTAATTAATTAGATTGGAGTGAAAATGCTATGCGATAACTGTCGTCAAGACAAGTATTTACATTTAGGTATTTACGCAAATGCGAAAAGTGCCGTATTAGAAATTGTATCTTGCCCACGTTGTGGGTATAGTACTGTGAAAAAGTCAAGTTCAAAGCGATACTTGACAAGTGAGAAAACAGAAAGCGAGGTGTCACATGGGTGACAGAGCAACTGTACTATTGTACAGTCAAGACGAAACAGGTTACAGTTATTCACCTGTAATCTACACACATTGGATGGGTTCTAATGTGGAAGAAACCGTAAGTAAAATGCAACGTATGTATTTAGAAAGTGACGTGGATAGAAACTCTAATCCACATATGAGGCAAGAAATAGAGAGAGTGTTCCCTATTTTGTGTGCTTATATGGGTAAAGACGGACATAGACCAAGCGTATACAACTTTGATACTGCACTTGAATTTACGGACAAGCTACCAAAAGCTAATGACATGCCCATAATGGCTAGTGATTGGGGATTATATCTCATAAATGTAATGACATTGGACGGAGCTTGGAGAAATTATTCGTGGGACGAAGTGTTATGAATAGTTGGCAAGGGTTATTACTAATAGTAATGTTAATTCCCATTGTCTTATTAACAATAGAATACGTAGTTAACGTTGTTAATTACGTTAAGAAAACACGAGAGGGACTTAGTGATGAGTTCCTCTCACTTATACGAAAGGAAAATAATGGAACTTAAAGATAAAATTTATCATTATACAAATGGATTTGAAAGGATTTATAGTGCAAGAGAAATAGGTACTGAAGAAAGATTTCTTTACCATAGTGTATGGGGAAAGTTTACTGAAGAACAAGAAAAATCTTACAGGAAATTTAACAATCCATTACCATTAGCACGACCAGAACCAATAAGTACCATGACAGTACGATACTATGTTTATGATAAACCTAGGGAAAATGGTACATGGAAAGTAATAACATGAAGATAGATAAACATACATATCATGTAGGCGAAGCGTCTATGGACGAAAGACATTGGACTATATCGTCTACACGATTGCTTACACAAGAAGAAATAAATGACGCATTTTGTAATGCTGATTTTGAAATAGGTAACAAGCCACAAAACATAATACTTGACACAGGTGCTGAAGTAACAGTTGTCTTTGACGGTGTTGAGTTTGGTGATAACGCACAAGTTAAATTGTACGATGGCGAACTTAGAGAGGAAGAATAATGAGTAAATTTAATGTGAAATTTAACTTTGATGTTGATTTTGAATGCGACAAAGTTGAGCTAGAAAATGCAGTAATAGATTGGTGGTTGTACAGCATAGTTGTTCCAGACTACACTATTACAGAGATAAAAGAATAATGTTTGGATTAACAACAGAAATTATCCTAATGGGATTACTCGTACCAATATTTTTTGTATCTGTATGTATGTACATTGCGAGTAAATAATGAATAGACACATGCGTAGAGCTAGTAAATCCAAAAAAGGTGGACAATATCGTGGGTTAAGAAAACTTACGAATGAAAAATTGAAAGGTAACTTATGAGTAAAAAAGAATGTGAACTTTGTAGTAATACAGATGACCAAAGTTCTATTATAAAAGCATACGGTGATTGGTTTCACGAAGACTGTTTAGATGACGCTATTGCAGACGCTAAAGTACAAGAAGAAGAACATCGTGAAATGATGAGACATCATGGCGAATACGATGAACCACCTTCAGGTATGACAGAGACAGAACAAATCATGGCAGACCAATCGGACGCAGGGTACGAGTATTAAAAAGGAATTAATATTTAACCCCTTAACTTGTTAAGGGGATTAAATATAATTAGAAAGGGAAATTATGTTTCACAAAAATGGTTGGTCTCGTTACGCTAAAGACGTTAAAGAGACTGATGAATTACTTACGAAAGGGAATGAGTTTGTTCCTGTAATAGCAGTAAGCCGTGCATTCGGCAAGACAACTATTACATACGGTGATGATAAATCACCCAAGCAAAAGACGTTTACGGATTGGAACACCGTAGTTATAAATGAGAAAGTCTGGCGTAAATACACCAGAGAAACGCAATAACAAAGTTACTTACGTGCATTACCCCTTTATGTATGTAGGTAGCTTGTAGCACAGACCGATGTGAGAAGATACACGAAAGTGTTGATGAAAAGCAAAGCCGAGTGTGTGTTACAAGCTACTTATATTATAGAACTAGCTGACCTCTCGCTTAGAGTACTCAAAGTATGATAACTAACTAAGGCATACACGAAGTCAGTTGTCTCAGACTTATAGGTAGCTTGTAGCATATCTTATGTAAAGAAACTTATTGGATAAGTTTTGAGGTATGTTACAAGCTATTTATACGTACGTAGCTTACAGTCCAGACACAACATACGAAAGTATTGTTTGTTTCATGCCCATCTGGATTGTGAGATACGCAAGTATCGGAAAGGGGGTAACTTATGTTACCTAACGGAATGGTTAGACAAGAACCACCACCAACACGTAAAGGTGGTAAACAAGCAAAAATATTGTCAGACGACAAAGTTAAGGTGTTGTTAAGCAACCCAAACGTATGGTACGTTATCGCTACATTACCTAGGTGGAGTAGTGGTGTTGTATCAAACATAGGTAGTATGCAACAACGAAACATAAGTCATTTGAAAGACAAAGGTTCTTTCAAGTGTAAGCAAAGAAAAAACAATAACGGTGTGGATTTATACGTTAAGTTCGTACCAAAGGGAGAATAACATATGAGTAAAAAACAAACGTGTTGGGACTTAGTGTCCTACGCAATAGGCAAATCAGATAGAGTACTTTTGTACGGACCTCCGGGTACAGGCAAGACTTACTCTGCTGTAAAACATAATGCACCATTGAACATAAACGGTGACGCTAACGTATTTCAGTTAGTCATGACCGAAGAAAGTACAAGTGCAGACTTACAAGGTTTTTATCAAATAGGTGAAAATCAACAGTTTGAATGGAGTGACGGTATTGCTGTACAAGCATGGCGTAACGGTGGTAGATTGGTTATCAATGAGATAGACCACGCTTCCCCAGACGCAATGACATTCTTACATGCCGTATTAGACGACAAAGATATTGCAGGTATCACACTCAACAACAAAGAGAAAGAAACTGTTCGTCCTAGCGAAGGATTTACAGTCATAGCAACATCTAACGCAGACCCAGAGAGCTTACCTCAAGCACTCAAGGACAGGTTCCCTGTTGCAATACACATAGATGAGATACACCCAAAAGCATTGGAAAAATTCCCAAGTGAATGGCACCAAGCTATTAGTGATACATCTATGACGACAGATGAGAGCGAACGTATTTCCATTCGTAAATGGGACGAGTTCTTCAAGTTACAGGAGCAAGGATTAGACCTTGATATTGCAGGGTTAATAGTCTTCGGCGATAGAGCAGAAGAATTGTTAGACGCTATCAAGTTAAGCGAAGTGGAATAATGAAACACAGACCTTTTCCCGAAATAGTCACAGGGGAGAGAGATTGGGAAGTATACGAAGATACTAAACAACCTCGTACGGACATGACGAATAAGAAAATGTACGTACCCCTTGATGGTGAGTGTCACAAATGTGGTGTTAATCATGGACGTGTAATCAGAAGACATGAATTAGGTCATGTCAAGTGGTCACCTAAGAGCTTTGGTAAGATTGCCAAAGGCGTTCATGAACAAGCTATACATTTGCTAGAAGAAGTACGTGTTAATCACAGACTAACGTATGCAGGTATCCCAATGGACGCACCACATACATGCTTAGATGAAGTTAATGCTTACACAAGGCAACTTGTAGAAAAAGGTAGTATCACAGACTTAGTCAAGTATGGATTAGCTTCTGTATTTTTCATTGAAAAGATAAATTACAGAGGACGTTGGAATACTCATTACAGACGTATGAAGTTTAACGAGTACGGTTATGAGTATGGTTCTTTTATACAAGCTATTACAGACGAGATAGATAGTCATACTCTCAAGCACAGTCGTGTTCAAGACTTAGAATTTGTTATGGAAAAGATAAGTTACTTCCATTTAAAAATGATACATGTAAGTACAAAGTCTCATAGCATTACACACAAACCTGCTTGGGCTAGAGTTAAGAAACTAGCAATAGAGCTGTCCGAGTTCTTTGATTTGTTTGACGAAAAACCACAAGACGATGTGCGTTTATCTGATGATGACAAAGAAAAACTTGAGGAAGCGTTAGAGAATGAGGGTAACTTAGATGAAGCGTATGAAGAAGCAGACCTTTCTTCACCTAAAGATATAGCTATGCTTAAAAGCCGTAACAAGCAAGAGAGTAGAGAAATTATCTTAAGTTATGACAACAGTAAAGCTTCATGGGCAGACTACACAATGCACAAACCTGCGTTAACTATCAATATGAGTAACAAAATTCGTACAGGTTACACAAATATTGCTAAAGACAAAGGTGTTGCACCTAGAAAAATCCATAGATACACAGTAGATAGGAAGATATTCACACGTAAACAAAATACATACGGTGGAACTATCCTGATTGACGCTAGTGGTTCTATGAACTTTGACGGTCAAGACATACTAGATGTCATGAACGAGGTACCTGCTGTGACTATTGCTATGTACAACTACTTTGGTTGGGGTAATACCTCTGGCAAAGGCGACATACGTATCATTGCTAGAAACGGTAGACGTGTTCACGATGATTACTTAGAAGAACATAGTGGTGGTGGCAATTTCATTGACTTACCTGCACTTGAATGGTTAGGTAAACAAGCACCTAGACGTTTATGGGTATCCGATATGCAAGTTGTTGGTACCAATGGTTCGGGTAAAGAAAATCTACAGCAATGTTTAGAAGCATGTAACAAGTACAACATCATGAGACTAGCAGACATAGGCGAGGTTAAATCTTTCGCTAGACACCTAAATGTAGTAAGGTAAAGGTAGTGCTTACGTCTCACGTAAGTGATACGTAGGTTTCCTTTCCCTATGTACAGTAAGCACAGAGATAAGAATAGAGCGTAAAGAGAGCTTACGACAGGTCTTTTACCTATGACTGTTCTTTTAGGATATCTTCGTCATAGGTTTTGTTACCTTCATGAACACTTATCTCTAGCTTTCTGTTAGTTCATTGTATTTATTTTAGAGTTATGTATACTTATTTACATGAAAGAAATAGATAAACTACTAGAAGAAGCCGAGCATGGTGTAAAAGATAATTTCGTTGAACGAAAAATTACACCAGAAGCACGTGAGTTCTGGGACACACTACTTGAAAGAGTGCGTAACGGAGTAGAAGTAAAACCTTATAGGATAATTAATATATTAAAACGTGAGTTTGATATAGAAATATCTGATAGTGCTATGCGTAAGTACATCAAAAAGGTATCTGATGGCAAGTAATAAAGATAAAGAATTAGCTAGATTACTTGCAGACGCTGAGAGTGAGCGAGTAAAAGAGTTAGAAGACGCAAACATTAAGTTGTTACGACAACTTGATAAGTCTAAGAACAAGACTGAGAAACTTGTTGAAGCTGTATATAGTGCAGTCAAAACAAGTATCACAACATATCGTAAAGGTAATGTTCCTAAGCCCAAGCTACCTAAAAAGAAAAAAGTTGGAGAAGAAATAGCTTGTGCAGTATTGTCGGATGTACAACTTGCAAAGATTACACCTACATACAATACACAAATAGCAGAGGAACGTGTTGTACGATATGCACATAAGATAATTGACTTAGCTAATATCCAACGACAAGCACACAACGTTAATAAAATTGCTGTGTTTTGTGTTGGTGATATCGTAGAGGGAGAACTTATATTTCCCGGTCAGGAACACCTGATTGACAGTTCATTGTATAGTCAAGTGACAGTTGACGCGCCTAGAATATTGACACAGTTCTTTGATATTCTATTGGCAAACTTTGAGGAAGTTCAAGTTCATTGGGTCATCGGTAATCATGGACATTTAGGTGGACGTTCAAGAAAAAACTACCACCCCGATAGCAATGCCGACAGAATGTTAGGCAAGATATTGGACATGATATACGAGAGCGAAAAACGAATTACATTTTCAATACCCGATAGTGTAAATGCTGATAATCATTGGTTTGATATCGCAGATTTGGGAGAGAAATGTAAGTTCTTTCTATGGCATGGTGATAACGTACGAGGTTTCGGAGGTTTCCCATGGTATGGATTTGGTAAAAAGATAATGGGTTGGAAAACACTAGCAAGCAATGGGTTAATGCCCGACTTTGACTACGCTATTGCAGGACATTTTCATACACCAAACACACAATATATAAACGATGTACGACTGTGGATTAACGGAAGTACAGAAAGTTATAACACTTATGCATTAGAACAACTTGCAAGTATGGGTAGACCGTGTCAATACTTACTGTTTTGTAAGCCAAAGCATGGAGTAACTGCTGAATACCTTGTAAATTTGGAAGATGTATAGGTATAATAAATAGTATATGACAAATAATAATGTCAAAGATGTAACTAATCACGAGTTAGTTGGTATAGAATATTCGGGGGACGCTCCTGTATTAATATACATTACTGAAGATGGGGCAACTCACTTCAGTAAACTAACCCGTGGTATTACACGACTAAAAAAATAAAATATAAATCATTAATTTAATTCCTTAACTTGTTAAGGAAATTAAATAATGATAGAAAGGAGAACGTATGGCTAGTAAGCCAGTTAAATTGTTGTCCCCATTTCCCAAAAGTGTAGTTAAACCTGCACCTGCAGGGAAGTTTGGCGACTACGTTCCACACAGTATCTACGTAGAAAGACTACGTGATAGTGAAGTAAAGTACTCTTGGTCATGTGAACCTGTTTATGGTAAACACAAGGGTGAAGACAGAATAGTAGGTGCTAAAGGTACCATTACTATTGAGGACATGGGTAGTTATGATGGCTTCGGTGACGTTGACACATTCAAACTAGACAGTCCTAAACACAACGATGGTACAAACTTAAAAGACGCAGAGAGTGACGCTTTCAAACGTGCTTGCATGCGATTTGGTTTGGGTGTTGAATTATGGTCGGGTTCAGATACAACTGAAGAAGAACATAATGCTATGCCACTCGTTACCATGGCAGACGTAGACACAGACAATGTCCTCGTTACTAAAGTTGACATGCGTAAAAAAGAGAACAAACCTAATGTACAAGTTAAACCTATTGAAGATATAAAGGACGGAGAAGCACCTTTTAAGGACGCCTCTACACCTACTGACGATAGTAAAGTCAAGTTCATTGACGAAACTATTGACAAGATGATGTTGGGGTATGACGAAAAGACGCAAGTGTTTGCTATGGACTTAGCAGATAACTACCGTAAAGTCATGAAGTATCCCGAAAAATCTCAATGGAGTAATGAGCAGATAGACAATTACCTAGCTAAAATAGAGCTTGGATTATCGTCTACTGCAAATACAGTTGACGACAATGACGACTTTGTTACAAAAGCGTCAGGTATATTAGGAGGTGTTGTGGAAAAATCACAACAACAAAACGAAATCAAGATGGATTTAACATGTCCGTTTTGTAGTGGCAAGGTCTTTGACAACAGGACTAGCAAGCTATCTGAAAAGTCGCCCGACTTCAAGTGTGCAGCAAAAGCTGTAGACGAGTGTCCGGCACATACAGGTAAGTTTCCTAAGTCATGGTGGTTAAATTCATCAGACTTACCACCCGATTGGGGAGTAAGTGCCTAACAAAAAAATTGACTACAAGCGTCAAGGTATGCTAAATAAACGTAAAGGTAGACGGAAACAATTAGAAGCGTTGCGTCAGTTACAAATGCCCGAACCTAGTCTGTATCACTTACGTGTACATGAAGAAGGTTGGGCAGAAGCATTCATTAGATGTGAAGTCAAAGCAGGTAAGCAAGTTCAGACGTTGTGGAATAGGTATCTGAAAGCTAAAGAGCAATCAGATACCAACTTACCCAACGATGAAAGACCATTCGTGTTTGTAGCAAAACCCGATGGTACAACTGAGGGACTTGTTATCTTTAACATTAAAGATTTAGATGAGTTTTGTATTGCATACCAGTTACACATAAGTGGTAGGAAGTACAAGAAACCTGCAGTTTACGAAGAAGAATGATTGAATTACTTATAAGTTGTGTTCTTACTTTACCCATAAGTACAGATACATTACAAGAATATGTAATTTGTCGTGATGTAAAAGAGAAAGTACAACATGTTGAGGAGTGGATACCAACAGTCAGTACATACTTCAAACAAGAAGATATAGTACAAGCTATGACAATTATCTATTGCGAAAGTAGTGGTAGATATACTGCATACAATGACAAAAACAAAAACGGTTCTAATGATTTAGGACTGTGGCAATTCAATAACCTTACATGGGATTGGCTTTCAAACAAGTTAAGTATAAAAGATAACAGAGTTAATCCTGTGGTGTCTACACGTGTAGCTAGTTGGCTAGTCTACAACGATGGTTGGCACCATTGGAACTCTAGTAAGGAGTGTTGGAAAAATGCCGAACATATTTACCGACCCAAAAGAAATAAAAGTATGGGCGATACAGCTAGCTAATGCTTGTGGTGGACAACGAGTTGTTCAAGATAATGTATTAACAGAAGCTGACGCTGAAAAAGTAAACAAACTATTGTTTGAGTTCTTACAAAGTTTTGAGCAAACAATATTAGATAATCGTAGAAAGGCGGAAGAAGAATGAGTGAACCTACATTCAATTACTATCCCAATGCAGAAGATGTATTAGATGTATTAGAAGAACTAGCACAAGCAGAACTAGAACATCTAGAAGATACTAAAGCTAATGGTATTAGTTTTTGGACAGATACACAAATGCACACATACAATGTAAGAAAACAAATGTATAAATTGTTTCTACACAAAGTAAAAACATGGCAACATGAAGTAGAACGTGCAGAAATTAGAGATGATATAGCACGTGAAGGTGCGCAGGATTATCCATCATGGTAGAAGTGTACATGCTTAAGTATGAAGAAGACGGAGAGTATCATGAGATATTTTCTACTAATGAATACAAACTACAAGATGTAGTAGAAGATTGGCAGAACTACGGCAAGGATACATCGCTTGATACCATAACTAAGTACACATATGACCACTTAGAACAGTTTATTTTGTTGGTTAATATGTTATCTACACCACATAAACACGGTAGTGTATGGCTTAAGAGAGCTAAGTTGCAATGAAAGAAGTAAGTCCACAAGGCGAGCATAACAAACTTAATTCAACAGAACGTATAAAAAACTATATACCATTTGCTGAAGATGTGTTTGAAAAGTATTGCAAATCTAAAGGCATGAAGTTTAGACAGCTTCATCTCAATGACAATGCAGACTTTGGCGAAAGCCCTATACCTATGTGGACTAAAATGTCACCGTTTCTTAAATCATTTCCAGATTATTTTGTGTACAATGATAAGAAACAGATGTTAGTAGAAGTAAAATCTTCTCCTAAAGTAAAAGTAAAAGACCTAATGCACTACTGTGCTGTACACACATTGTATGCAGAGGGACAATCTACAGATTATTACATAGCATTTTGTTTTAAAGATGGAAATGTAAAATTTTATACAGTAGAAGAACTTCTTAATCTCATACAGATAGCAGAGTTTGGTAAGTATCACGATGGAAAGGATTACTATGACTTCGGAAGTGTCACAAAAACAAATAGATAACGCAGCACGTAAAGCTGCATTGAGTATACAAGCACTCATGGCAGAAGTTGATGAAGGGTTTAATGCACATGTACGTTGTATAGTGTGTAATGAACAGTACAAACATCACATTGATGGTAAGCCCTGTGTAGATGATGACAATGTAAAACAAATTATACGCAAGAGTAGATGGCGTGGAACTAGAGTTGTTAAATGAATGATAGTTATAGACCTTTACCCGATGAAGTAGAGATAAGACAATCAATAATAGAGGGTGTTGGTTTGTTTGCTAAAGAACCTATACGTGCTAATTCAACATTAGGTGTTACGCATGTAGCTAATGAACAGTTCCAACACGGTTTTGTACGTACACCATTAGGTGGGTTTATTAATCATAGTGAAACTCCTAACTGTGTAATAGAAGATGTGTTTAATCTTAAATGTATTAAGACAATTAAAGACATTATGCCCGATGAAGAACTAACTGTTAAGTATCAATTATATACAGTAAAAATAAAGGAAGTATTATGACGGAAGATATATCAGCTATCAGAGAACAAGCCCTACAAAGGGCTAGAGGACGCTGTGAGTGGGCAGATTGTGGCAGTCACAAATGGTTAGAGCTTGCACACATAAAAGATATTGGCATGGGTGGTAACCCAACAAGAAAATTTGATATACAAAATGTAGCTATGTTATGTAAATGGCACCATGATATATACGATGGTCGTCAATCTATGGGAACTAAAGTAGCTTATCGTGAATTATTACGTGGATATCTAGATAGATATAGTGATGTCAACGAGTGATTACCACTTAACTTTGTTTGCCCAATACGCAGCCGACATCTTACCTTTACTTATGTTCTTCGCATGACGTGCTTTAAAAGATTTACGTCTTGCTTTTGATTTAGCGTCAGTCTTCTTACCTGCACCAGACACACCTTGTTGTCCAAATCTAATTAACTTAACCTTGTCACCTTCTTTTGCTAATACAGCATGTGACTTACTAGCTTTAGGTGTACGTTTTGGTTTGTTATAACCTGAAAACTTTTCGCCTCTATACTCAATCATTTCTTTATTTTTTTAACCTTTCCGTTAACTGTACGTGCAAACTTATGAGTTTTAGTTTCTCTAATTAATGTACCGTAGTGACGTTTACCGCCCCACATCCAACTAACTTTTTTTGCCATTACATATCTCCTATCCGTGCAATGTACGTAGCACTATACAATATGATTATACATACAACAATAACTACGCCGTCCATTGACTATTTTTTAGATTTTTTCTTTTTAACTTTATAAGCTTTTTTCTTACCAGTTTTTTTATTAACAGGCATATTAATCTCCGTATCTCTTACTAACTTTGTTTAAAGATTTTTGATAATCTTTACGATAATTGTTATCTGCTTCAGCTCGTCTTTGAAAAAAAGAAGAACGCTGTGCATACGCTTGGGCTTTTCTTTTAACACCCTCACGATTAGAACCACTCTTTAGTAGTTGCTTAGACGCTTTCCTAAATTCACTAGCTAATGCTAACTCTTTAACTATCTTTTTTTGCAACCTAGCTAAAGCAACTTTATTTACTTCCGGGTCTCCATATTGATAGTTTTTCTTTTTAGCCATTACTTACTTACTGTAATTTGCTTCTTTGCATATGTCTTGATTACTGCAAGTGCAGCGCCACCACCTGCTAATGCAGCTAACTGAAGTACTTCAGCGTCTACACCAACTAGGGGAGCAACTGTTAAGGCACCTATGAATGCTTCAATAAATGTCCAAGCAGTTCTTTCAATCATATCTTTAAGTTGTTCACTCATTTTATAACTCCATGCTTCGTTCCAAGGTGTCCACGCTACATCCTTCTTGAATGTACCATCTTGATTTCTTTGTCGTTTGTTCCTCGCAAACATATTATTTATTATATTTGTAAGACTTGTTAATGCTTTGACCGTAAAGTTTCATGTTGGTTTTCTTTTTCTTAGGTTGTGAAGTAGCCCATTTATTTACGTCATACATATCTTTTATAAAAAGAGTTTGACCTACGAGTGGAATTAATCTAGTAGCACCTTTAGTAGCAACCTTAGCTCCTGAAATAATAGCTCTCTTAGCAGCAGGAGATAATCTTTTACTAGCTTTAGCTAAATTAACAGGGCTATTGGCTCCATATTTATAGCCACCAATCTGTCCTTTAGGTTTACTGTGTGATTTAATTTTTTGTTTCTTAACTTCTATTTGACTTTCAGATGGATTAGTTTTGTATTGACTAGGTTCAGGTTGACCTATACCTATACCTGCTTTTCGTTGTGATTTTAATTGAGCCATTCTTTTTTTGTTACTAATTTCACCACTACCTACAGGATTTTTAGACATACCTTTTGTACGACCTCGTGAAGGAAATGATTCGTTAGTAGATATACCTGCATTAGCTGAACTCATTTGTTTAGCTGTCATAGGTTTACCACGTTTAATACTCTTATCGTATTTTACTTCAACGCCTCTCATCTTATAATCTTTGCGTTTCATTTTAGGACCTACAAGTTTAGGTTTTTTAGGTTTATCTAATTGAGTGTAAATGTAGTCATTCATTTGAGCTACTTTAGGTTTACCTGAAACTTTATAATTTTTTTTCTTACTACTCTTAGCCATTATCTAATTATCCTACCATTTAACATAGCGTTTGTCTTTATAACATTGCCATTTATTTCCTGTAATTTCTCATACATGTCATCTATATTGATAGAGATATTGTCATCTATATCTGTATCATTAGACAAGTTTATTTTGCTATATTCAATAGTAACTTTTTCACCAATAAGTAATTCTTTAGCTATCTTTGGGTAAAGTTTTTTGTAAGCATTGCCACTAGCACCTACCATACCATTGAAGTTAACGTCTAAGTCTTGTTGTGTATCACCCATTATTAAACAACCTGATGTGTGTTCATCTGTGTTACCTGTATGAATAAGGATGTATTGAAATCCGGGAACGTCTTGTACGTGTAGCATCCCGTGATGTGCAGCACCATAACGTGCAGCGTATTTAGCATGGAACCCACCTGTTGTACGAAATTTTATATCATAAGTACCTTCGGGTATGCAAGTTTCGTGCATAACTTTAACCTCTTGGTACTGGTCTTCTAATGTATAACACTCAAATACACCGTCTATGTACAATAAACCATTAGTAGCGTCTTTACCAAATTGTGTTCTAACAACTTGCAGTTTCATTTACTTACCACCACAACAACCGTTACCACAGCAACCGTCCATGTTATTCTCCTTGTCTAAAACTAATTGTAAGCAACCAAATACATAATGTAATTATTGTAGCTAGTCCTGTCACTTGTTGTGCAGAACCTGTCAATGTAAGAGTGGCAATAACTAAACCAACCAAAGTCCAACTAAGGTTTAATGTTTCTTTTATTATTGCAATGAACCATGTCCATAGCTTTTTAATCATTAGCTTCTCCTAAACATGAAAGCTGCCATACTAGCTATTCTAGTCAAGATTACTGGAACTACAACTTCTTGTGCTTTTTCCTTTTGGTCAGTAGTCATGTCATCACCTATGTCATTAAAGTTTATTTCTTGTATGTCAATATCTATGAATGTTTGTATTGGGTTTTCTATAAAGGTTTCAAACTGTACTTCTGTTACGACATCAGCTAATGTATAGTTCTCAACATTTGCATTCTGTACAGCACGTTCAACATATTCTTCTACAGCTTCAGCTATAACTTCATCATCTTTAACAGACTCGGCAATAATAGCTACGTCTTCTGTTGCTACCTGTAATACTTCAGCGACAACTTCTACTTGTTCTTCAGTAAGCTCTGCAACATCTGCTATAGCTTCTTCAACGACAGCTTGAACTACTTCTTGTACTTCTTCAGTAGCTTGATTTAAGTTCTGTACACCGATATCATTTACTTGTTCTAATACTTCAACAACTTCTTCAACAGTAACTTCTTCAATAACAATATTTTCTACAATTTCTTTAACTTGTTCTACTTCAACAGTAACTTGTTCTTCAGTAAGTTCTATCGGTTCCAAACTCTGTTCCGTGGGTATCTCTCTAACGATATCCTCGTCAACATTTTCCTGTATTGGCTCATCCAAAATTTTCTCATTAATCTTTTCATCTACAATCTCCTCTATTATTTCATCTTGTATTGGTATTTCCACCACGTTTTCGGGGACAATATCTTCCAAATCAAATTCAATGATTTCAAACTCAATAGGGAGTTCTTCAAACTCCACAACTTCATCTTCAAATACTTCCTCTTTAGGTGGGTTGAGTACAATAACATCATCCTCAAGAATGATGACATCCACATCTTCTTTAATTTCTTCAACAATTACCTCCTCTTTCATAATATCATCTTTAGTTTTTTCTTCAATAGGTTCAGGTATATTACAATCACCACGCTCTATCTGTGCGTTAGTCATAAAGCAACCATACTCAGCTTCATTATCTACACGCTCTTGGTCACGCTCTATAGTTCCATCATTGACATCTGCTTGTGTATAGGTCTTATCAACACCTTCTACCTTTACATCAACAATAATCTCTTGTGGTGTAGGAGGCGGTGGAGGTGGTGGTATGTAAGGTTCTGGCTCAGGTTCTGGTTTTAGCGGTACAGTAGTAGTTGTAGTAGTGGTCGTAGTTGATGTAGTTGTAGTGCTAGATGTAGTAGTTGTGACAGGTATCTCTGCATACTGCCAATACAATGTATCTAATAAAGATATATCAGTTAGCGTTACAGCAAACGAAGTTATAAATTTGTCTGTATTAGCTTCATCATTGTTGTAATCAGTAAATGATTTATAAAAGTCATCATACATATCATTGCCATTTTCTCCCCATGATTGTGCTGCTTTTTGTATAGTTTCATCTGTGTCATCAGAGTAATAGTACTTAACATCATAAGTATTATTTACTGCACC
>Ga0181419_1000417_pt1 | contig 14909 bp, 20 predicted proteins | sample 42SPOviralmetaG_FD_130144 | JGI IMG/M metagenome (GOLD analysis project Ga0181419, IMG submission 130144) | Marine viral communities from the oligotrophic San Pedro Time Series (SPOT) site, San Pedro Channel, CA, USA - 42 SPOT_SRF_2013-04-24 | ecosystem: Environmental > Aquatic > Marine > Strait...
AGGTGTTGTCGGTCAATTAACATCAGATTTATCAAATGATTATCCCGTGCCAGCAGAACTATCCAGTTCAGATGATAGTGATACTGAATATAAATTAGGATTTCCGCATCCTAAAAGAGGAAGAATTAAAGTATCATTTTTTGATAAAAGAAAAGGGTCTGGAAGTGATTCAGATGATTTAGGGGGAGACCCCGAAGTAAGAAGAGATTCATCAGCACAGCGGGCTGGTCGTGTGCGTAAATTAGTTGAAAGTGATTCATCTGGTGGTGAATCAATGGATTCACAAACTAAAACATTAAGAGAAATTAATGCTATATTAAGTAGTAATAGATTACCGAAACTGACAATAGGTAAAACAACATTAAAAGGAAAAGACAACTTTTTAGACCCATTAACGGGAAATCCTCAATATGATGAAATTGAAGCATTATATTTAAGATTATTAGAACTAAAATCAAAAGTCCAGAAAAAACAAAGAAGAAAAAAATCTGACTAATAGTATAAAAATGACAACAGAAGAATTAATGAAACTTATCGCTGAAACGAAAACTGATGAAGTTAGAGAAATCGCAAAAGCAATTGTTGAATGGATTGACAGCGGATTTGCCACCGAAAGTGTCAAAGAAGAAACTAAAATCCCAGAACCAGAACCAGAATAAATATTTATTATAGTATAAAAATGCCGAGTGCTTATTCAAAGAAAGGTTTAGATGATGGTCTGATTACAAAGAAACAATATGATAAACTACCAGCACATCTCTTAGATGCTATTGTCAAAAAGAAACGTTCGGGTGGAGGAGGAAAGAAAAAGAAACCAAAGGGTAAAATGAAAAAAGGAGAAAAAGGAAAAAAGAAATAAGTATCAATATAAATGGCGAAAGTTAAGATTACTTATAAAGGTAAAAGTCGTATGGTTCCAGATACATATTTGAAAGGTTTAAAAGGTAAAGAAAGAGAAAAACAAATTAAATCTATTTTTGAAGGTAAAGATAGACCTAAAACAAAAGCACCTACGAAGAGGTCGGGATGGACGGCAAAGTTTGAAAAGAAATACGGCGTAAAAATCAATGACAAGGCATTCATACATAAAAACATAATTACACGCACGGGTCAGAAAAAAATTATAGATAAAGGTATGGGGGCGTATTATTCTTCTGGTTCTCGCCCGAATCAAACTCCTACTTCGTGGGGTTTAGCAAGATTAGCATCAGTAATATTAAATGGACCTTCTCGTAGAATAGATAAAAAAATATGGGATAAGTATAAAGTATGAAGTTCAAAATAGTTAAATCAAAAGTAAAAGGTAAAAAATATACTGCTATATTTGAATGTCCTAAATGTAATAAGACAAAAACTATCCATTTTGGTGCTGATGGTATGAGTGATTTTACAATACATAAAGACCGTAAAAGAAAAGAAAGATATTTGAAACGTCATAGAAAAAGAGAAAATTGGAATGACCCTATGACTGCTGGTGCTTTAAGTCGGTGGATATTATGGAATAAAGAAACTTTTGAAGCATCAAAAGAAGATTTTATTAAACGTTTTAATTTAGAAGGTGAGTGTCTAAAAAAATTAATGAAGGATTGTAAAAATAATCTAGAAGATTAATAATGGTTAAGATTATCGTTTTATCAATGGATACAGAAATAGGTGAAAAAAGAAGAAGTAAATTAAATTATGATTTTGAATGGTTTAAGTCAATTGATGGAAAATGTATTGAAGATAGATTTCAATTTAGATATAATACATCAGAAGATAAAAAGAAAAGAATAATGAGTGTTTTCAATTCTCATATTTCTATCTTACAAAAAATAGTAAATGAAAAAATAAATGATGTAGTTGTTTGTGAAGATGATAGTATTAAAGAGTTTGATTTGAAAGAATCAACAAATGAAATATGTTTGCTCGGAGGCTGTTTGAGACACCCAAATAATTGGAAATTAGATACTCAATGGCGTAAAGAAAATGATATAACATTTGAAGAAGGTGTAAATAAAATAGATTATAGTAAATATCGCTGGACTCAAATATACGCAGTATATTATCCTAATTGGGAGAAAACAAATGAATTATTAAAATCTATTTTAGAATCAAAAAAGAGTTATTGTCATTATGATATTTTTCTATCTAAAAATAAGTTAATAAATTATTTGTATTATCCCACACCTTTTAAAAGTTGCGACGAAGGAATATCGCAAGTTGATAAATCACAAGGAATTGTTAAAGATTATAAAATATCAAAAATAAAATCTATATCATATTATAAATGTGGAGTGTAGTTAGTGTGATTTGTGTATCATCAATTTTGTTTCCAATTACTATTTATCAAATGGGTAAATGCTCTGTAAAAAGAGAATTAAGAAAAAATATAATTGAATTACAAAAGATGAAAGAAAACTCTAATGATGAAATATCTTATTTGATTGATATACATTTAAATGAGTTGAAAAAAATTGATGAAGGTTTATTTAAATATCTGGAAAAAAAATCTTAAATAGAATATAAATGACTGATATTCCTAATTATGAAAATGGTAAATATCCATTAATTGAAAATCCTTTTGTTAAAATAGATAGTTTTGTTAAACCCCGTTTATCTCTTGCGAAAGAATCTATTATAAAAAAGGGTAATACTGATTACACTCAATTTATATCATATAATGATGGAGTTGAAATTGAAAATGAGTTAGACCCTAAATTGAACTATTTTATCGCAAAAGAAATAAAGGAGGTTAATGTAGTAAAAGATGAATATCTTCCAGTTGACGAATCCTTTTTAGATTATAAAATAAGTGCCGAACAATTAAATAAGTGTAGAACAGACGGTAAAGAAATACATAAAGAACCATTACCTATATCATTCTTACAGATAAAAACTGAGGAAGATGGTCTTTTATGGTATAAAAAACATTATCCTAAAATACCAGATGATTTATTACCTATTATCGCAAGATATCATTGGGGAGCAAAATTGAATAAAAATATAATCAAAAAAGAAAGTAGAAGAAACAAAAAGAAAAATGTTCCTCAGCATTTAATTGTAAAAAGAGCAGATTCTAAAAATCCCATAAAAGTTCATTTTGATTAAAATATATTTGATAATATAAAATGATTACGGATAAACACGAATTGAAAAGGTTTTTATTAAAAAGAGGTATGGGTCTTATAAACTCTGGCACTCACAGACCAATTCCTAATTTGAGACAACGTTTAACTATGAAAATGCGTGGTGGTGATAGTAGAAGTATCTTGTTAAATAGAGTATCACAAATTAGAAAATTAAGAGATAATGATGCTATTATTCAAAATAGACCACTCGGATGATTGCTACGCTTATTAAATGTCTGATAAACCACTTTCATTTTGTGATTTGAACTCTAATTGGTTAAAACATTTATGAAACATTCTATCATAACTTTTATTAACATCTATATAGATGAAATTATGTTTTTTATCAAAACAATATTTAAGTATTTGAAAGAAATCATCTTTTGGAACGATGATTAATTCATCATATATTGTTTCTATTTCCTTTTTGTTTTTTGTGTGATATAATATAATATGAGACGCTGTCTTACGGATAGGTGCTGGTATTTTATTATATACTTGCGTTGTAATGATAAATGATACAGAACCATCAGCACCAGCAAGATGTCTGCGATTCATAAGTGCTTTACTTAATGCGGTCTGTAATGCCATAGTTTTTTTCATATCATTTACGACATCATCTAATATAAATAATATTTTTTCACCACTTCCAGAAATATCTGAGAGTGCTTTTTCAAAATTGGTTAATGTTAAATCAGTATGGACTTGTTCTTCTGGTAATTCACCAAATGGTTCATCTTTCATAGTAAGTAATGATGGACTAAATACAAAAACTTTATCAAACTTTTTATTAAACATTTTTCCTCTTTTACATATTAGATTTAATATTAGTGAAGTCTTTCCAGACCCCGGTCTTCCACATACTAACATAAAAAAGTTTAGGACTTGTGGTAAAGGTTTCGGTATTGATTCATCTACATCATCACAACTAAAATTAAACTTTGATATTCTTATCTTTTCATCTGCTGGTATTTCAGTAATATTCATACTTATATATAGATAATATTATTTTATAAAAATCTGGCGACGTTGGAATATGTTAATGGTTGCTGATAGCCATAACTATACTCGTCAAATGCTTCATCTTCGGATGTTTGCTCTATTTCAACTTGTTTCTTTTTAGGTTTCTGTATTTGTTTTACAATAGGTTCATCTTCAGATTCGTCAGAGTATTCATCTTCATAAACTACTTTTTTAGGTTTTCTTTTTTGAGGTTTTCTTCTTCTTACAATAACAACTTCTTCATCAGAGTCATTTTCATCTTCATATACAACTTTTTGAGGTTTTCTAATTCCTCTCGGTTTTGAAGGTTGGACTGGAATCGCTTCTTCTGTTTTTGCTTTCTCTATTGCCATTGATTTAAGATATTGACGTTGTTCTTTTGTTAGTTGTTTAAAGAAATCACTATCTTCTTTATATTCCATTTCTGCTTTCTTTTTGATTTCTGACTTCTTCTTCCTCATTAATTGTGCCTTCTCTAATGCTTTTTTCTGTGCCTCTGAACGTGGTTTTTTCTTCTTTTGAATTGTTTTAGTTGATTCGCCTTCATCACCAGATAATTCAGCACTTTCCATAATATCATTTTGAATCTCATTTATAGTTTCTTTGAGGTCGGTGTTTAACTCAACGGATTCTTCTACAATATCACTCATTTTTATAACTTAATGAAGAAATTAATATCAAAGATTATTTTGTTAGTTTTTATGTAATCTATAATAAATGAGTAAAAATGATGATAGAACATTATCTGGTTCTACTGAAATATCTTGTGATATTTTAGATTTACCTTCAACAATCAACGCTATAAGAATAAAAAATAATACTGGAATAGCAGGACAAGTTTTAGCGAAAAATGTATCAAACAATAAAATAGAATGGGCGGCAGTTCCAATCGCAGATGATACAATAGAAACAGATATGATAAAAGATTTAGCAGTCACAGATGATAAAATTGCTAATAATACAATTACTGGAAGTAAATTAAATCCAGCAATCAATTTAAATACAACTGGTGCTCTCACAGTAGGAGGTATTACAACTCTAAAAGGATTAATATTATTTAATAATGGTGCTTCATCTGTTGGGACTTTTGTTCCCGCTACGGGGGTTCTCCAACTTCCTAATGGAGTATTTACTAATGGTATATCTGTTGGGACTGGTGGTGAATTAGTCATAGGAACTGGGTCAGCGACTTTCGGTGCTTCTACTACCTTTGGTGGTGAATTATCTATGGCGACTGGTGGTAGTGAAGTTTTTAATATGAATAGTCATAATTTAACTAATGGTGGTGATGCTACTTTTAATAGTCTTACTTTAAACACTGCTCTAACTATGACTAATATTGATTTAGATTTAGGAACTGGTGATTTAACAGCAGATAATGCCTCGTTTGACGGAGGGGCTGTCATTATTGACGGAACTGGTATTGTTATGAAAGTTGGTGCTGGTCTTTCTGATACAATAACATTAAATCATACTAACGGGATAATCACTTGTAAAGGTGTAGGTTCTACGGGTCATCCAATAGATAGTGAAGGTGGTGAGATTAGAAGTGGTGGTGGATTAATCAATACTGAAAATGGTAATCTAAATGTAGGGTCTGGGACTTATACTGGGACTGGTGCTATGACTACTGGGTCTATTGACGCTGGGTCTAATAAGATAGAAACTACTGGTGAAGTCCAATGTGGTACTCTGGATGCTGGAACTATTGAGGGTCCTACTACTTTATCTGGTGTTATGAATGTCGGTTATGGTGCTATTGATAGTGCTACGAATAACGGACAGATTACGGGTTATGGTGGTAGTCTTTCTATTAGATTAGATAATGGTGCTGTTGCTTGTAGTAGTTTAGGTTGTCAATCATTTACTTCTAATGGAGGTGCTTTAACTAATGTCGGTGTAATTAATAGTGATTCTACTCATAATGAAATATATGCCCGTCGTCTTCATTTAAGCGATACTTCTGGTGGTATAGTTCCTACATCATCAGTTGTTTTTCCTACAACTTTGCCTATAAAACAATTTGATATTTATTCTCCTTTAAATGATATTCCCAGAATACTCGCGTGTAAAAGTTTTACGGCAGACCATAGTTATACTCGGTCTATAACTGGGACTTATAAAAATATAGATAAAGATACTACAACTCTTAATGTTGCTTTTACTGTTCCTCCCAGTTGTAAGGTTATAGTAGAAGTAGGGTTTTATGTAGGTGCTACTCTTAATAATGAAAGATTAATGTTAAAGTTAGTCAATTCAACTGGGGCAGAGTTTTTCGCTACATATATTAATGACGCTAATCACGGTTTCACTACGGAAAATATGGAGTGTCAATTTGCGGGGTCTGGTATTATAAGAGGTCAAACAGTTATAACAAAGTTCTTTTTATCATTTCCTACTTCACAAAGATTAGCACAAGTTAATCTACAACCACAAGCGAAGGTCTCCTCTGGAACTGTTGATATAACTACTGGCGGTAGTAGTAGCGGTCAAACTCCTCCTATGTATGTGAAAGTTGAGTCTTCTGGAACTGAGACTCGTTTTAACTGGCATATGGAAACTTCTTCTGGTGGTGATGATTATTAGTGTATATCTGATTTTGATTTATTAATTTAACATATTCATATCCTTCTGGTAGTTTATATTGATTAGGTCGCATATGATTTTCAGCAGATACATATGGGCTGTCTGTGGTTAATATATTGACTGAACCATCAAATGCTTTCTGCTCCATACCTTCTAAATCATAATGTATAATACCTACACTATGATTTATTTTACCTTCTTTTTTAAGATTATCTAATGTTGTGAAATTAAAATCACCGCCAGCAATAAAATTAGTCGCACCAGTATTTACTGATTTTGAAGGTTTCTTTTTATAAGAACCTACTTTATCTGAAAGACCAGTATTTATTACAATAAGATTATTTAGTCCATTTTTTTCTTTGATATCTTCTATAAAATCACATTTGTATTTTTCTGGTTCAATAGCATAAACAAATATATCTGTTCTTCCTACTTCTTTTAGAGTATGTGCGAAAGCAATAGCACCATCACCTATATGACCCCCAGCATCTATAATACATTTATCTTTTTCCATATTTATAGCATATTCTAAAATATCTCTTTTGATATTTCTATCAAAAGTAATTGTATTAGGAAAGTTATTTTTCATAAAATCTGATTCTTTATTTACCCATATTAGAGGTTTTCTTATTTTAAGATAATTATTTTGAATAGTAATGTAATCCATTTATTTTATATATAGATAATAAATGTCAGAAAGTAATACTTTTATTGAAGTTGATAAAATGAGTATAGACCAACTCGCTGGTTCTGTTGTTTTAGTATTAGGAGCAGTCGGTAGTTTATTATTAGTTATATGGCAAAGTCGTTGTGCGTGTAAGTGTCGTATAGGTTGTAGCGAGAAATGTTATTTATTTGATTGTACTCGCGAACCACCACCAGAGGAGGATAAGAAGAAGGATGATAAGAAAAAGAAGGCAAAAGAAGGCGAACCAGAGAAATCACCAGTCGCAGATGAAGAAGAACAAATTATCCCAGAAAATAATATTTCATAAGATATATGGGAAACAAAAGTGGATTATTGTGGTATTGTATTTTATTTACAAATCCAGAAAAAACAGAAATATTTAAAGTCTTAAAATGTAAAACGATGAATGAAATGGCGTATTATTTAGATATTGAAAGTCAAACTTTAAGAAACTTTTATCATAATCAAATTAAAGAAAGAGGTATTTTAAAATATTGTAAGATTACTCAAAACCTAAACATTTAAGATTTCTAAATGTTTGTTTGTATGATATATCATCATTTCTAACATTTTAAGACAACTTTCACGAGGGAAGTTTTTGAATCCTTCCATTGTTTCAGTTGCTCCTATTAATATACATAGTTGTTTTAACTCAATAATATTATTGACATTTATACCACCATTATCGTGTATGAACTTAGCAAAAGCATTTATTTTATCATCATCAGACATTTGTTTTCCTTTTAAATCTTCTTCTAATTTTTTATAATCATTTGTGTTCTTTAAATTGATATCTGGTTGAACTATTTTATCAATTTCTTTATTCATTTGCTTTTTGATTTCTTTTAACTTCTTTTCTTGCTCTTCTGATAATTTAGCAGGACATTCATCATTCTTAGAACAATCCCAGCATTGACCACAATCATCTCCTTCTGATGAAACACTCTCTACATTGTAGTCGGAATCTTCGGATTCAGTAGCATTATCAATTTCGGGGCAATATGGTTCAGAACTCATTTATATTATTAGATTAGATTTTATTTTAAGAAAATTACGCAAAATCTTTTTTATAAATTATGCGGATATTACTTAAAAATTAAATCGTATCTAATAGTATCTATGAAAACCGCGGGAGCGACTACACAAAAACTTTGCTGGAAAGTATCTGTAAAAATAAATGATGAAATTGTATTTGATAAAGAATATCCATCTTTAAAGTTTGTTGGAAATGATTTAGGATTAACTTATAATAGAATATCTGAATTAGCGATTGGTCGTATTAAACAACGAAAAGGAACATTTGAGCCCCTCTACATCTTTGAAAAATTATAAAAATATATGTTTCTAAGGAGTTGTAGAACATATATTTTTCTGGCGAATAAAAAATATTTGTTGCTAAATTAAATGTAAATTTGAAAGTTATTATTGTCTTTTTTTTTAGTTTAAAAAAGGGGAAGGAAAGAGGTATAGAGTAATCGTAATTTAAAAAACTCGTATAATTTACAGAAATAAAATCAATCTTATAATATATAAATGCCACCGAAGAATGTTAATCTGAATACATCACTGGAACGTTTTACAGATAAAGAAATGAAAAAACTCGTAAGGAAAAATATTAGTGATTCAAATAAATTGAAAAAGGCAAATCTTTATGCTGTTTATGACCCAGCGACAAAGCAATACAAATCTGGAACATTAAAACAAGTATCGGCATATTTAAAGACTTCACCACAAACTTTATCTAAAAGATTTAAGAAAGGTGAATCTGTATTTAGTAAAGATGTAAAAGGTTTTATCATTACAAGATATGATGATGTAGCAAAACTTAATGCTTATGCGTCTGCTGTAAAAAAGTATGACCCTAAAATCAAAACAAAAGCAAAAGCAATTACAAAGAAAGAAAATCCAGATGAATATATAAAATTATTGACTCCTACATTCAAAATTGATGTGAAAAATAAAGTTGAAAATAAAAACTATGGAACGACTGAAACTCAGTTCAATATAAACATATCTGAAGATTTAACATTTGAACAGATTGAAGCAATGCTCTCACAAGCAATAGAAGATACAATCAAAAGGGAGAACTTAGCACCAGATGATAAAATCCGTTTCATTCTATTAGATGCTGGTGCTTTCGGTGGTAATACAGAAGGATTTTCAACTCCTATGTTAAATGTATCTGAAATGAGTGCTTCTACTGTAATGGATGCTGTCGGTAAAATTGAAAACTATATAGAAGATTATTCTATTACAGAATCTACACAATTGATTATTGTCACTATCAAACCGCCAGATGACATCAAACAAAAAATGAAACAAAAGTTCAAAGGTCTTGCTGAATTACCAGATACGGTCCCGCAAAATAAACAGAGTAATCAATTTCTAAATAAGGCGATGAAGAAAACATTAGTTCAAATAAAAAACACAGATGATTTGTGTGTGCCTCGGGCTATTGCTACTGGTATTATAGATATTGAATATGGTCGTAATAGTAAAGAATATGATAATGCGAAAAGAGGTCGTAAAATACAATTAGAGGAAGCAAAGAAACTCGTTGAAAAGTATGAAGAATATCTTAGTGTAAAGTATGATGGTAGTGGTTTCTCAGTTATGGATTTGAAATATTTTGAAGATATTACAGATTATACTATCACAGCGTTTGATGGTAATAATGGTTATAATGTAATTTATCCGAAAATTGATGATGATTATGAACCACCGCCAGATGATACAAAAATTATCTATTTACTTTTACAAGACGGTCATTGTGATTTAATTCATAATAATAGAGTTGCTGGTTTCCTCGGAGCACATTACTTCTGTCATAAGTGTAAAAAAACTTATTCACATAAAGACGAACATAAATGTCAATTCAAATGTAATATCTGTTATAGTGGAACGTGTCCGTGGATTACTTGCGATAGAAAGAAACCTATAAAAGTCTGGTGGGAATGTGTTGATTGCGACCGTAAGTTTCCGTTTAAGGTATGTTATGATAATCATAAAACACCCAATTCAAAAGGTGATTCTGCTTGTAGTTTGAAGTGGAAATGTCTTCAATGTAATAAAGTTATGAATAGAAGCGAGCATCCGCCAGAGATACATCAATGTGGTGATTTCAAATGTAATAATTGTGGTAAAGTTCAGCGTAAAGACCATCAGTGTTATATGAAACCTAAAAAATTGAAAGAACCAGATGAAAAGTATATCTTCTTTGATTTTGAGGCAGATATATCTGGTAAATCTCACGATGTAATGTATGCTGTTAGTATGTATTTTGATGATGCTACACCAATCATTCATAATAATCTGGAAGAGTGGTGTTTGTGGGCGTTTAGAAAAGAACATAAAGGATATACAATCATAGCACATAATGGTAGAGGTTATGATTTCAGATTTATCATTCGGTGGGTGTTTCTAAATACTCCATACAAACCATTTGTAATTTGGGGTGGTGAAAAAATTATTACGATGTCTATTGAAGATTTGAATGTTAGATTTGTAGATAGTCTTTCATTCTTGCCTATGGCGTTGAAAGACTTTCCTAAAACATTTGGCGAGAAAGAATTGAAAAAAGGTTTCTATCCCCATCATTTTAATACACAAGATAAATGGGATTATGTCGGTGTTATGCCAGATAAAGAATATTTCCATCCAGAAAGAATGAAACCGAAGGACTCAAAAGAGTTTCATAAATGGTATGGTGAAAAAATTGAAAACAATTATGTCTGGAATCAAAAAGAAGAAATGAAAAATTATTGTATTTCAGATGTAGATATTCTCAGAAAGTGTTGTATTCAATTTCGTCAAATCTATTTAGATGTAGCAGATATAGACCCATTCACATATTTGACAATTGCGTCCGTATGTATGGCTATTTACAGATACTGGTATATTGATGAAACATTTCCTCAAAGAGATAAACAATTTGAGGCAAAGAAAAAAGCATTTACTAATGGAAGACCTCAGCAATTAAAAGGTAAAAAACGAGAACTCTGGAATAAGTATGTAAAAAAATATGAAGATGAAAACTATGACAATTTTATGCGTGAAAAGAAAATCGCTATCTTTAAATATGAAGATGTTGAATGGATGCGACAAGCGTTTTTCGGTGGTCGCACGAATGCTGTAAAATTGATTTATAATTTCAAAGATGAAGAAGAAGGCATCTATTCAGATATTACATCTTTGTATCCTACTGTAAATTATTATGACTTATATCCTAAGGGACACCCTATCATACTTAAAGAAAATGAAATTACTGAATCACATTATAAAAGTATATTACGGAAAGAATATCTGGGTTTCTTTGATTTAGAAGTCCAACCACCTACTGATTTATATCATCCAGTGCTTCCAGAGAAGGGTGAAAAGTTAGTATTTGATTTACAACCTAAAAGAGGTGTCTGGTGTAGTAATGAAGTTTATGTCGCATTAGATAAAGGTTATAAAATTATAAAAGTATATGAAATAAGATATTTTGTAGAAAGCACAAAAGACCTCTTCAAAGGTTATGTAGGTAAGTTTCTAAAAATCAAACAGGAGGCAAGTGGGTATCCCGAATGGGTGACGAATCCAGAAGGGCATTGTGATATTCCATCTGATTATAGTAGAGAAAAAATTGTTTCTATGAATATTGAAGACAGAGAAAACTTATACATAAAATTATATGAAGACGGACAAGGAATCTTATTAGATAAAACCAAAATTATTTATAATCCGGGTATGCGACAAGTATCAAAATTATGTTTGAATAGTTTGTGGGGTAAGTTCGGTCAAAGGACTAATATGGGTGTTTCAAAAATTATAGATAATAAAGAAGATTATTTTGAATTGTTTTACAATCCACGTTATGAAAACCATCAAATAGTTCCTTTAAGTGAAACAAAGATAGAAGTATCTTATTCAATTAAAGATGAATATGTTGAAAATGATTATACAACCAATATGGCTATCGCTTGTTTCACAACTTCTCGTGCTCGTATGCGATTGTATGAAGAAGCATTAGATGTATTGAATAAACAAGTATTATATTTTGATACAGATTCAGTCGTATATAATTATGATAAAAATAATCCAGACCATATTAAATTGGAAAATGGCGATTTACTAGGTGAATGGACTGATGAATTAGAAGGTGCGAAAATGGTCGGGACATTTGTTTCTGGTGGTCCTAAGAATTATAGTTATGAAATAATTAAAGATGGCGAAACAGAATACAAAACAAAAGTAAAAGGATTTACTCTAAATGTAGAAACAAAAGAACATCTAAATCACCACAAAATACAAGATATTATTCAAAAAACTCTAAGAGACAACTGGAACGCTGGTGAATATAAAATCCCCGTTATGTGGCACGGCATCAAACGTGCTGGTGATAATACATTAGAAAATATATCAACTGAAAAAAGATATGGTTTATGTTTTACAAAAAGGGCAATCTTAGATTTTGATGAAAATGGAAATGTTGATACACTCCCATTTGGTTATAATGATGGAATCACTAGGCGATTTGTAGATTTGAGATATGATTTGAAATAGTCCGTTTAATTTACATAAATATTGTCTATGTTAAAGTATAAATGAATAGAAGATATATGATGTCAGAACAATACAAGAAGGATAGAAAATTAGGTTTGAAGTATGAGAAAATCTTATTAGAGTATTTGAATAAAAATAATACTCATTCGGAAAGAGTCATTCAAAGGATTCAGCAAAACGCTCAAATTGATTATTTTAGTGAATCGTGGGAAATTGAATTGAAAACAAGAAGGTGTTTTAAGAACTCTTATCCCGATTTGATGATGGGTAAGAATAAATTAAGAATCGCTGAAAAATCTAAAAAGAATGTCAGATTTTACTGGATATTTAAAGATGGAGTTTATTACTGGGATTATGAACCTAATCCAGAATCAGATGATGAAGAGATTTTTTATTATTTTAAGAATGGCGGTCGTTGTGATAGGGGTCAAAGTGAAGCAAAGGAGATGGGATATATTTTTGTAGATAATCTAAAATTACTAACAGATGAAATCAAATGCGAAGAGGACTAATAGTCTTCTGTTTCATTTACGGAAGGACATTCACTCATACGATTTCTTAAATATGCGACAACAGATATGCGACCGCCGAATGGATTACCAGTTAAATCATCAATAGGTAATTTATCTGTTAACACTTTCATTTCGGTGTTTGCGTGATATTCGTGAGCGTCAAAAATTAAGGTGTCTCCATTTCTAACATCAAAACAAATCTTATATTCTGGGAGACCTAAATAACAACCCTCATAATTGTTAGGTATTTCTTCAAAAATTGTGAGGGTTGATAAACTATTTTCTAAATCACCTTTATCTTTATGACACGCCGTTCTAAAATCATAATTTAAAGTGAGCGTTGAATATGGAGATTCGCCCATAGTAAAATCTGGCGACAATTCAGCAGTTGTTTTTTGAAACATATAAGATTTAGGTTCATTCATCTTATGTGCTTCCGCAATTTCTTCGCACAATCTAACGCATTTATCGTGTTTCGCTGGATTATTTGTGCTCCACCCGACTTTTCGGCAAGGCAGTCCGCCGACTGAGTCAAAATAACCAGCACAACCACATCTCACAGCGTTAGATTGACAACGACCACAAATTGAGCCGTCTGCTCTTTTGTATTGGACTGATACTAATCGGGGATTAGTTAATGGCGTTCCGTCTTTCTTACATAATGCCACAGCATCCTTTGGAAACCGCGAAACGTCTGCGACGCCCGCCGCCGTTCCTCTGTTTTTCGTCTTTGATTTGGCGTTTGTTTTGATTGCTTCAATATATTCGCCTTCAATTGCTTTTTTAACAAATACAAAAAGGATTTGACCGTCTTCTTTGTATCCGATTGATGAGTGCCTTATGACTTCGTCATAATGCGATTCATCATAATAATTTCCTTTTAATGCTTCAAATGTTTTATTGTATGTTGTCATTATTTCTTATGATAGATTTTTTTACGACATATCGCGCACTCTTTAATTTTAGATAGACACGTTTGACAATATTTGTGTCCGCAACTGGAAAACTTAATTTCATCTGGTTTGAGTTCCTCTAAACATATAGGACATTCAACTTGTTTTTTGAGTTCCGCAATCAGACTTGTGATTTCGTTCTTCACAAAATCGGGGATATGGTCTTTCTCATATAATGGAGAATCTCTTCCTTCAATTGAATCTTTTAATTCTTTGATTCGTCCCATATACTCCATATGAAGTTGGTGATTCCTTTGTTCTGATTGATAGAATTGTGCCCATCCTACTTTTGATTTTGTTATTAATCCTTTATATTGACGCTCAGATAAAGTTTTACTCATTTATATTATATCTTAGATAATCTTTAAATATGTGAAACGCACGGACTTTTTGGGTGCGATAGACCATAAAACACAAAAAAAGTCAAAAAATATTTTTTTTCATTACCTAAATAGACGAAGGTTGAGTCGGTTGCCCTAACGTATATAGCATATCCATCCTTCCCTTTCCTTCC
>Ga0181419_1000420_pt1 | contig 14751 bp, 15 predicted proteins | sample 42SPOviralmetaG_FD_130144 | JGI IMG/M metagenome (GOLD analysis project Ga0181419, IMG submission 130144) | Marine viral communities from the oligotrophic San Pedro Time Series (SPOT) site, San Pedro Channel, CA, USA - 42 SPOT_SRF_2013-04-24 | ecosystem: Environmental > Aquatic > Marine > Strait...
AACTTTCTGAATAAACAAAATCAGATTGCCATTCGTTTTCAGGATTAAAGAAATTAGCTTGTACTCTGTTCGCTAAACTAGCTTTGCCAGGTAACGTAATATTAAAATTAGGCATTATTGTAGATTCATCAAAAGTTAATGATGCTGATTCTGGCTTATCTATAATTAATTTATAAAAACCACCACTAAAAACAAGCATACCCCTACAAGATGTAAGCATCTTGTTAAGTATGTCCATGCTTGTTTCACCAACAGTGACAACACCATTCATAGTAAATCTTTTTTGTGTAATGGTAGTGCCATCATCTTTAGTGATAGTTATTCTTTCATCACAATAGTTAGCCGCCGCTTCAAATGACGTATTGCCAATTTGACTACTAGGAATACCCTTACCGTAAGTTGTGTTTAATAAATAATCTCTTATACAAAGGGCAGGGTTGTTACTGTATCTTTCAATAGAAAAAGCAGTACCAGAATAAGTAGATCTAGTGTCTTCTACTACCTTACCTAAAATATCAGCGTTTATAGTAGGCACACCAGATCCCCAAACTTCGCTACTTGCTTCTAGCCCTACAAATAAATAAGCAACACCACTTAGCTTGTAAGTAGAGTCCCAAGTAAAGGTTCCGCCTTTATTGGCTACACTTATTATGTCTGCATCTGCCGCTTGTGTTGGTTCGCCCCTGTGTACTGAAATATTTGCCTTACCTTTAAACCTGTCATCCATTTGCGGCCAGATTTCTACATTATTGGCATATACTTTTTTTATAGAACCTATTGGGCCTTCGCATAGTGCAATGACCATATTCAACCATTCGTTTTCCTGTATTTCTTCTACAGAATTTGGATCACCTGGTATTGGATAACCTGGCGATGTGCCTACAAATACTTGTACACCACCTACGCGCCTTGCACCGTATATGACAGGTAAAGGGGCAGAGCTAGATCTGCTGTTGCTTAAAACTGTTGCGCCTTGTTGCGCTAGTCCAATTTCTGGGATCTTAAATAAGCTGTTGACATAACTGCCTGCTGAGTAGAAGAACGCGGCGGCAGCTACATAACCTATAACCTGTTGGCCTACAATGCTTGCACCTGCTACAAAAGCTAATCTAGAAAAGAAACTAACTACACCTGCTACAAAATTGACTGCGGCACCCATCAGATAATCCTCAATGCCCAGTTATAGAAGCTAAAATCTTGTATTTTTATCAAAGATGTTTTTCCTTCTTCTGGTACTGATAAAACACTTGTCCCTGTGCATATATGCCCCATTTCATAACCCTTACTGTGTACTATTAAGATGTCACCAGTTCTAGCTAATTTTGGCGGTAGCCTTACTGCATCTAATTCTTCAATAATGCCATCTGTAAAAGTATATTTTTGTTTAGCATTAAATTTTATTGCGCCTGTCTTTGTTTTGTATTTACCGTAAATCATACTTAAAACATCTTTGCCCCATACCTCATCCAAATATTTCAGCACTAAGGTATTACAGTCATTAGTACCCCATGCAAATGGGGTATCTAGTTCTTTCTGTACAAATGCTATGGTTTCTAAATCCTTCATTCTGGTACTGCAAGCATATAGCCTGATCCTGGCCTGGCTACTGCAAATTCAACTGTTGTATTTTTTTTACCACCTCTCGCCGCACTTGTAGCTTTTACAGGTAGCCTTACATAAACATAAGCACCACCGCCAACGGCAGTAGATGTAGCGGCTGTATCTACGGTAACGGTAAAGCTGTTTGCATTTGGAACGCTTGCTACTGTGTGTGTTTTGTTAAGTGTCGTAGAAGCTATGCCACCAACTGACGTACTGCCTGTTATAGAAACTGTATCGCCTACGGCTAAACCGTGTGCAGTGTGGTGAAAGGTGACGGTTGTACTTCCTGAAATCGTTGCTACAAATGGGCTATTGGGTGACAAACCATCTATAGTAACGCCGTCACCTCCACCGTTATTGACGGTACTGGTTACTGAATCTGTTACAGTTATATTTACTGCGTTGTTGTCCTTTATTGATGCAATGGTTTTATTGCCATTAATACTAGAAGCGGCAACACCGCCCACAGCTACCGCACCTGCTATAGCTACTAGATCTCCTACATTAAATTCGTGATCCGCTATATTGACTGTAACGGTATTAGCAACCGCAGTATCAGTTGATATGGGTGGTGCTGTAGTTTTAACTTCTTTTTCTATAGCAATTTTTGCAGTGGTTACACCGTTGCTTGCCACTTCTTTAACTAAAAAAGTCTTATCACTCAAATCTATTTCTGCAATGCCGCCAATGTCACCTGTATTAGTAAGTTTTATGTAATCTCCAACCTTAGTTGTTTCCGTTGGATCTAGCACCTCTAATAAGTGTTCTTTGTTTGTTGTGGTTTCTGTTTTTAACCCTGTGACAACAGGTGGCTCTTTATAGATAGTAAGACTTCTACCACCTGCAAAATTCTCTACAACAGTTACATCTTCATCTATATCAAAATAGAAAACATTATCATCGTCTACGGTAATTGTCTTTTCACCGTTAATTGACGATGCAGGCACTTCTGTTGTGCTTTCAGCACCATCTATATCAACGGTATCACCTGTGCTTAATCCATGCTCTGCTATGTTCATGTATATTCTGTCACCTAGATCTGGATCTATTAATATTGGATTGCCCCAGGGATTAGTAACCACTAATGATTCAGATCCTATACCGCCTGTGTTTGAGTATGATGCTCCTGTTAAATCACCTGTTAAGGATCCTGCGCCTGCTACTCTGTTGCCTGCGTTAAACTCAGATCCCCAAACTATGTCTTTGATGATTTGTGAAGCGTATATAAAACCATTATCGCCTGGATAATGTAGCTGTTGATTTTCGTGGTTTGTGTATCGTCCTGGTGTCTTCTCAAAATCTACAAATTGATTTGAAACAGTCACACCAATACTTGCCAATCCTGTATCTGTGTCCTCTGTAATAATAGGATTATCCATTCTGCCATCAAAGATAATTACAGGATCCGCAATTAAAGCATTTGCCGTACTAATAAAGGCTTTTCTGATAACTACGCGCCTATCAACATAGTTCTCGGTCAAAAACAGATTGGTGTATTGTTGATCTACACCAGATAAGCCTAAAGTTATTTTTGATGCGTTTATAGCCGCCGATTCTTCTATTGGATCAAAGTTTAAAAAGAATCCTAAAGCTGTATAAGTGTTACTGCTATAAGTTACGTCTCTAAAATTATCAGTAACATAATAAGTAGCACTGTCTAAATAGATCTCTATTAGATGTAAGGGATGAGATTGATCTTTTTTAATCTCAGTTTGAAAGGCTGTAGTGCTTCCTCTATTTGCCATCTATGTAACCTCAACAAGATCTATTTCATATTGATAGTAAGCAGAAGCATCGGTTGTGTATTGTCTAACGTCACTACCGAAAGCAACCTGGAAGGGAACAGATGCTATTGTTAATGTTTCGTTATCTGCAACAGCACTGTCTAATTTAGGTGCAAAATTAATCGTAGCAACACCAGATCCGTTACTGCTCATATCTGCTGTAGCCATATAAACTTTTGTATGGCCTGAGAATTTAAAGAAATCTCCAGATCTCAAAATATTAGATGTGCTTGCCGTTAAACCATCAACTGTACCTGTAGAGACTCCCGCTTCTAATGCCGCATTGACAACAGGTGTCTCACTTGAACTGCCTCTTGTTGTGCCTATTGTCGTAGGCACCCAGGTGAACGTTTCAAACTGTCCGCGTTGAGCAATACTAAATGCAAATATAGGATCAAATTCTGCTCTGGCTAATGGTGGGAAACTACATTTAAACAACCATCTTTGTCCGCCCCTAGATCTAACCTGCCTACGCAAATTATTAGCAACGCTAACAAGTGTTGGTTCTATGCTTTGCACCTCTATGCTTACAGGTGCAGGTGTGCTTGGGAATGTTCCGCTCATCCTAATGGCCCTCTTTTACCGCGTTTTCTAAATGACTGTTCTACGATACCTACAATAGTTGGTGCCTGTTCTGCTATAGCGGCTGTAGCATCTTTTGCATCAAACGCTTTGATGTCATATGTAATGTTAATGTTTGTAGATCCACCGCTTGCGCCTGCCATAGCTAGACCGTTGTTAGGTACTATGCCGCCGCTTTGTCCTGGTACAAATAATTCTGGGCCTTGTTCACCAACTAAATAAGGTCTACCGCCTGTAACTGGGCCGCCTTTTGCTCTAGCACCACCGAAACCAAAGAATCCAGTAACAGCTCCAACAATGCTTTGTATTATTGTTACTCTTATAAGTTCTGCAATTATTTGCTTTAAGATATTATCCATAGTGTCTTTTAAACCTTCTGCGCCTTTACCTATGTTCATAAACGCATCTGTTAAACCTGTTTCTAAAGTTTTACCAACGTCTTCACCAAGTTTTTTTAGATCTTCAAACTTACTTGCACCACCATCAAAGATGGTAAAAAATCCTTCACCAAATTTTTCTAAGGAAGGAAAACTTTCACCTAAACTTTCTACAGCATCTTTGACTTCATTAACTTGTGTGGTGGCATTTATAGAATCTAACCCAAGTTTTCTAATTTTTTCTGCAAAAAGATTAGCGGTTTTTCCTGCCTCACCTGTGACTGTTAAAAATTGACTTTGTACCTCTGTAATTTTTTCTAATTCAATAGCTACAAAAGGCAAATCATTTAAAGCATTAAGTAAGGTTACTTGAAATTGGACAAAAGAATTATTTATACCTACAAAGACTTCTTCAATAGTATCGCCGAATTGTCCAACTACAATAATTGCATCTGCCAGGCCGTTGACCATTGTCGTTGCAATAGTTTTACCCAAACTATCAAAAGTACCGTCTACATCTCTGCCTGCGCTTAATGTATTAGTTAATTTACTAGAAAGCTGATCTAAAGCAGGCAAAAACGCACCTACAATACCAGAGGCTATTGCGTTTACTTGTTTCTTAACGCGGTTGATACTGTCTGCAAATTGTTCAGCTTTTTTGATTGTATCTCTGCTAATAAGCAAACCTAAGTTTTCTGCTTCTTCAAAGAAATTACGTAAGCCTTCTGATCCTTGTTTTAGTGTAGATACTAAGGCAACACCTTCTGAGTCAAAAAACTTAAACGCTAATCTGACTTGTTCGCCTGCATCTGTTGTGTTTTGTATGGCATCTGCTACGTCAAAAAGTACACTTTCTACATCTCGTAATCTTCCATCGCTATCAAATAACGCAATGTTTAGATCTGCTAATGCTTGTTTTGCTTCACCAGTACCCCTGGCGGCTTCTGCGGTTCTCCTTATGAACCTTTGTAGGCCCATATCCAATGCCCTTACCTGGACACCTGTTTGCTCTGCCGCAAATCTTAATTTCTGTAGAAATAAAGGATCTATACCTAACTTTTCTGACGTTTTACCGATTGCATCAAGCATACCTACATACTTGGCTACTACTAAGGATACGGCTCCTACTGCGGCGGTTAAACCTACGGCTACTTTAGCCAGGCCCTTGCCGACACCTGCGGCTACAGATCCTAACTTACCGATCATTGCGGTTGCTTTTTTTAGTGGTGCGCTGAACTTATCAACAGCACTTATCACCATCTTAAACTTATCCACGCTTCTTTTTATCCTCTAATATTTTTAAATATGCCATCCAACCGACAAACTCATCTACTGTTATCGCCCCTAACTCCTCAAGTGTTTTACCTAACCTGTCTGCCAATGCGTATTGGGCGAATAGATCCGCATCAGCACTTATTTTTTTTCAGCAGTCTCCATATCGTCAGTACCCATAATCCAGGAACCAACTTTTGTCATAACTGTTACATCTACGTTATTCAAAAGTTTGTGTTTATCGTCCATCGTAAACATCTTGTCACCGTTGCTGTCTATAGCCTTATGGATTAAGGCATAGGCCAACAGCTCTAATTCGTTATTCTTAGATAACTTATATAACTTTTGACTTTCGTTTAATGTTAATGGTTTTGCATAGATGACTAATGGGCCACTCTCATCGCCCCATTCTTCAACGCTAAGAGATCTAATCTCTATTTCGTTGAAGTGGGCGACCGCTCTATCTATTGCGCTCATCTTGTTACACCGTTGCCGTTGCTACTGCGCCTGTGTAGGTAGCACTTATACTAGCTTCAACCATTCCATCAAAAGATCCTGTTATGGATTTTGAAGTTACGATTGCCGTACCAGTGTAATAAGTATCACCACTATCGCCGCCTTCTGGATATAAAACTAAAGTTACAGAAGACCCGGGTGCTAATGCAACCTGACCATTTGTATCTGTCTCATCCCAAAAAACATCAACTGAAGCATCAGCAGAAGTTAAACCTGAAAGGTACGTTCTTGCCGTATCTCCCATAGCTGTATCTTCTATAACATCTGCATTTGTATTGATAGTCCATGTGCGAACTTCCGCTACTGTGTTTGAGCCTACTTTTACTAAGCCTTCTTTTCCTGCGTGTGTTGCCATTTCTATTCCTCGCTATTTTTATTTTTTTTACTTACAGACTTGGATTTCTCCTCAGTCCAACCTTTACTAATTAAATACTCCACCTGGCTTACGTGTGCATCAATGCTATTTTTGCCATTTGGAGAATATAAAACTGCCATATCTACTCCTTACACCGCCGTTTGTGGTGCATTTTCTTTAGTCATGTATTCAACTCTGTACGTTAGTGATATCACAGCTAATGGTTTTTCACCTTCGCCGTCATATTCAATTTCAGTAGATTCTAGATAAGAGTTTTTAGCCAGGCTGTTAAGCGTGACATCATTACCCATAGCCGTTTCTACTTCTTTTGCTATCGTGTCCACAGTATCGTCATAATTACTAACTGCTTTTACATAGCCTTCAATAACTAAAGATAAGTTTCTTAAAAGTGTTCTTGCCCCTGACATAGTTACCGCTTCGCTATCCTCAGATTTGGTATAGATCAACAAACCAGGCAAGTTAGCCGCTCCAAGAGGGTAAACTCTGGATTGGTAAACTCTAGATGCAGTAGTGGTCAACCCTGTTAGGGTTGTAGCCGCTCTTTCTCTTAATTGTTGCCTGACGTGTGACACTATTGCTCCTCTAAGACTAACGCAGTAACACCTACGCCATCTGGCTGAACATTGATAATGTTATAAGTAACAGAACTGATTAGAATCGTATCGCCGATCTCTACATTGGTCATGTCTGCGGATCTTCCTGTGCATACAGGTTGTGTTCCTTCAACTTCCATTCCCAATCCAGGATCTATAGCAAAGTATTCTTTGTTTAAAATGACATTAATACTAGAGCCGCTACCATTTATAGTGATAGTAGCCGCAGTACCATGTGCATCTGTATCAAAGTAACCTGCTAAATCTGCTGACGATTCAAGTACCATTACTTAGCCTTTTTGTTAGGTGCCTTTTTGACTGCTTTAGTAGCTGTCTTTTCTGGTTTATCAGAAACATCGCTTGCTGTGCCGTTGCTTGTGAATTGTCTTGCTTCCGCAGAAGACACTTCTACAACGTCATTTTTCTTGCGCATGATTCCTCTAATGTAGGCATCTTGTTCCATTTTTATTTGTGACATTATTTACTCCTTTGAGAGAGGGGAGCGAACTCCCCTCAAATCAAAATAATTAGACAGTAATATCCTTAATAGCGCAGAACGCATTTGGTATTCTTACTGCAACATCAACATCTTGGAAGAACGCGATTCTAGTTCCACCAGAAGTGCTTAATGTTGAAGAGTCAACAACTACATCAACACCTGACCAGAATCCCATCATTACTTGGCCAAAGTCACCTAAGATAAGTGCGTGGCAAGATCCAGATGTAGATCCTTTAGTTAGGGTACTAGGTACGTTAGTTGAAACAGTTACGTTGTGTCCTAAGATAGAGTTGCTATCGTTTAGGATAAAGTTACCTTCAACACCTGAACCCTGTCTTGGTATTTGTCTCATTGCACCTTGTACTCCAGGAGTCGTTGCAAAGTTTAAAGTACCTGTTAAAGCATTGTCGTTCTGTATAGCCGCTTCCATGTCTACGATCTTGGCGTAAGTAACAGCTCCACCGTTAGTACCTATGGCAACAACCTGAGTGTCTGACTCTTGCAAGATACCAGAAGGCTCATTAGAACCGCCGCCATTTAAAGCAACTTGGTCTATTTTAGAAGCCATAGTTTGAACTACGTCATTTCTTAGTATTTGCTCAACAGAAGGATCGGATTGCAATGCTAGTTTTCTTGTGTAGTCAACGTATGTGGCTAAAGTCTTAGGTGCCATTGTGACTTGCGCAAAAGTTGCCGCGCCTTCACTTGGTGCCGCGCCTTCTGCAACAAAAGCTGTGTTAGTCACAGATGCAGATAGCTTTGGAATCGCAATATCACCTTGTAAACCAGTCATAACTCTGCCGCCTAATTGTGCAACTACTGAGTTAGCGTAGACTTCACCAATGAACTCATTAGCCAGGTGTTCTGTTCCTTTTAAGAACCCACCTTGTGAGTTAGTGCCAACAGTTTGATCCCTTTGGCCCCAACCTATGTCCATAGGTAAGTAAAAACCTCTAGCTTCTTTACCAGTTCTAGAAGCGATTTCATTAGAGATCTCTTTTTCTAGTCCTGCATTTGACCAGTCACCGCTAGATGCCGCTCTAATCGCATTTAAAAAGGAATAACTTCCTCTTTCTCTGTCGTTTAGTCCAACTTCTGCTACTGGTGTTTCAAGTGGCTTATCGTCTGCTATTTGATTAAGAAGTAGTCCTCTAAATTGCTCTAGTGAATGTCCTTCCGCTATTGATACATCAGCTAAATCACGTTTATGGTGTTTAGTAGCTAATGCTAGTATTTCCTTTGCTTCTTTAGCGACCTCAGATCTTACGCTTACTGCGGTTTCAGATCTAAGAGCATCTAAATCAACTTCTGGAGTTTTATTTTCTTCCATTGTTTTTTCCTTAATAGAATTGTTTATATCAACAGGGGCTTGCGCCTCTGCACTATCTTTTGACCTGGCAACACCCACCATAGGGTTTGTGTCAGCAGGAAGTGAAACTAGGCTTGCTTCCATAGGAGTCCAATTGGCCCTATAGGTTGTGTCTTCCGCAGATTCATCTCTTACCATAGAGTTAATTCTGTAGCCGACACTTACTGAACGCTTAATACCGTCCAAAACATCGTTCCAGGTTTCTTGTGCTAGTTCGCTTCTTCCGAAACGCACCGTTGCTAATGTCCTATTAGTAGCACCGTCTAAATTAAAATCCTCAACAATACCTACTTGCCTAGTCGTATCATGGTCTAGTAAAACAGGCATATTGCCGCTTCTTGCCCAACTCATATCAACTGAGCCAGGGGAATGGTCTAGCACCTCCATTCCAAAACTACGTTCCACAGGTTCCTCAGAAGAAAGAGCAATGCGTACAGTTCTTTTGTCCTCATTAATCATTTCTGCCCTGGATAAATCAATGGAACGGTAGTTGGTCTCGTCTTTGTCAAAACGCTTATCCTCGTCTTCATCATCGCCGTATGAATTAGCTTCTATGTCTTCTACAATTTCTGCTTTTGCAAACTTTACGTTGTAAGAATCAGCATCTTCTTCTACAGCTAGTATGTGACGTTCTTCCGTTCTTTCGTCCATATCTGTCTCCTTGGATTTAAGTTTTAAATTAGAGCCGTTAGGCTCGCTTTCTATAGATTCCTCTATAAAAACTGTTTCACCTCTATCAGCTAACTTACGTTTAAGCTGATTGATGATTTTTTTCATTCCACCTGTACCTAACTTTGGGTTTACTACACCCCATTTCATCAAGGCTACAATGCCTGCAACATTTGACACGTTAGGTTCTTTGTCTGTTCCAACGAAAGCATTGCCATCGTTAACACTGTGTCTGGCCGCCCAGGCTTCGCGTTCTTTTATCCAATCTAGAACGCCTTGTGTTTCAGATCCTTGCCTGGCTCTGCCCCATAAGGTAAAGGCATCACTACCCCTTGTGTTGCCACCTGCGCTCCAGATACTCTTATGATTGTTTTTTAGATCTAAAACATAATCATAATCAAACTGTTTATATTTAGAATTACGCAAACTTATCTTCTGGTCATCGCCAGATGCAGGAAAATTAGTTTCTCTGTTATGTAATTCAGACACTTTTTACCCCTTGCAGAACAGCAAAAACCCTTAGTCCTAAAGAAAACAAGACGATAGAGAGTGCGCCCAACGTCTGTATTTTGCTCATCATTTGTAGTAAATGATCCCACCTCAACTGCTTATTCATCATCTGCACCTTGTAACTCTGGTTCAACTGGTGTTGTTTGCGCGCCAAAAGGCTGAAATGCGGTTGTTACACCGTATTGCTCTGCTAATTTAGTTTCTCTGTCGTGCTGTTCAAAGAGTTCTTCTACATCACGACCGTATGCCGCTTGTATATCACTCATGGTCACTTGTCCTGATTTAAGACCTAAGATGTTAGCCTGGATCTCTTTTTGTGGATCTACATAACTCCAGGATCTTGGAATAAACGTAGTTGAGTCTGCAAATTTATCAAATCGTGTTATAGGCATAGGGATCTGATTAGTTGTCATAGCCATTTCTAACCATTCTCTAAATATTGGCTCTATAAAGTGTGCAATCACAAATTCTTGTATAACTCCAAACTGTGCGCGGTCTTCTAAAGATCCTGCACGAATAGAGCTGTAATTAACTGAACTTAAATCGTTAGCTAATGAGTGATAACTGATGTTTAAACCACTTGCTATACCTCTAAGAATAGCTGTTTCAAATGCTTCAAATGCAGAGGTAGGGTGGTTAGGCTCAAAACTTTTGAAGTCCATGCCACTTGGTAGCTGTTCAAATGTACCTGGTTCAGCTTCCATAATTGGTGAATATGTATCTTCGTAGTCTTCACCTACATAACCATCGCCGCCAGGAGAGACATAGAAACCCATCTTACAAGCCGCAAGTCTTGATGCGGTTAATTCTGCTTGCCTATAACCGTTTAAAGTATGAATCTTATCCATAGCGGTTGAAGTCCAGGGTACACCGCGTGTCATTTCTGGTCGTTCTTGTATGTAAGCGTGTATCAATTCATCCGCAGGGATCCTGGTGTACTTTTGTGAATGAACTGTACTGTATTGTGCAGAGTCATAAGGATGCTGTTTAAATAAATGGTAAGCCAATGGTTTACCCACACCATTTACTTCAACACCCATGCGAATAGTCGCATTGTCTTTTAATTTGTAATCATATTCTTCGTCTAAGTGATCTGCTTCAATAAACTGGATTGAATAGTTATAAGGATTGTCTTTAGTCCTTACGTGTTTAACTAAACACTCTCCGTCCCTTGCTAATGTTTCAACAAATAGCTTTTGTGCATCAATAAAACTTAATTTGCCAGTTACAGTACAGCTTTCCTTCTTACACCATTTAGCAAATTCACGTTCTACTATCTGATTGCCGATTATATCTAGCTGACCGTTATCATCCCGGGCCTTGCATGAGAGTCTTATGCCTTTTGTGCCTATAACATTAGCCGAAAGTAACGCTAAATAGCGTTTAACGTAACTGTCGTTCCTGGCCAACTCTCTAGATCTGTCGCGTAATGTACGTAAAGCAGGAGCCAGTTCTGCATCGGCAGACTTAGAATTGCTAAAAAAATCTGCAAATAAACGACCTTTATTAGCACCTGCGTATGTACGCAAGTTGATAGGTCTACTTTTTTTACGGCTTCCAAATAATCTTTTGTACCAGGGCATCTAAAATCTCGCTTTTATTGAGGATCCTGTGGCTAAACCTTTACTAATCCTGTCTTTTTTTATCTCTAAATTAACTTTGTATCTGTAGTATTCGTACCAATCGCGTATTTCTTCTGGAGTCATACGGCTTAAAGATCTACCTGCCACACTCATGCTAGATTGATCTATAGATGCTCTGTTTTCTAACATAGCTTCTAGTGCATCAAAGACTATTCTTGCGTGTGATCTAGGATCTGACGTGTCAGCATCTAAATTAGCTTCTAAAGTTACAAAACCTGAACTAACAACTACTCTTTGTGAAGATGAGTTAGTAATGTATTCCTGGTAACTGTAATCACCCTTGGTGTAACCTGCTGTAGTTGTACTAGGCACTTCTACTATGTAGGCAGTTGAACTTTCTGTTATTACAGAACTAGCAAGGGATATTTCTGTAGCGGCTGAACTTAATAATCTAAAGCTATAAGTTAGCGTGTAACTTGTAGGGATGTAATCTGTTGCTATGTCTTCTCGTTTCCATGCCCAACGATCACCGACCGTTAAAGTCTCTGGCACATTAGAAGGGTAATTCTCTGAGTCAAATAAATTAGCCAATTTCTGCCCTCATACAGTTTTTTTAAAACCGTAAGTTGCATTTTTAGCTTGTCAACAGTCTACCAATCCTTAACAAATGATTTTTTCTTACGCGGTTTACGTCTTTCTTTAAATAGATCTCTGCTTTTTGGTTCTTTTGTAGGTAGATCTTCTTTCTCTTGCTTTGGCATTTCTGTTTTGCCTGCAATTCTTTCTAAATCTGGGTTAAGTATATGAAAGGCAACCAGGCAATAGTTGTAACAGTCTAAGGCTTCGTTTCTATCTCTTTTCTGTACCCATACTACTGACTTGCGACCGCGCACGTATTTGATTGCTCTTTTTTCTGCTGTGAGTTGCTTAAAGTATTCTTCATCCATAGTGGCCGCAAAGTGTATGTAACCTGGCCCTGGTTCATCTACTTGCAACCAACTAAATAAAGTTTCTTTGCAAGTATCAACGCCTGCCGCAAATAATTGCACTCTTTGTCTGCCTGATTGTGAACTTTTACCTGCTATGGGTTTACCTGCTTGGCTTTGGCCTTTGATAGCAAAGATCCTACGTCCTTGCCTTGGCTTTACAAAGTTATAAACAGATTGCGTTTGATACCCTGAGTCAACAGCAACACAGGCTATAGATAAACTAGGCAAGGTTTCTCTGTCGTATCTTCTTTGTAAGTAATCATCTATATCTTTCCATACCTGATACTGTGCTGTTTCTCCCCAAAACACTTGGTGTTCTATTACGTAAGATTGTGAATCTAAACCCCAACCTATAACACTCATTTCTAAACGATCTTCCTGGCAATCTATTCCTGCTGTAATAACCAGGACATCATCAGGTATACACTCTGCATCCCAATTTTCACGCTTTGCCATTAGTCCTTCTGATTCAATCTCTTCTCCTTGATCTCGCCACACCTCACCTAAAGAAGTGTTTACCCATGTCTTTAACATTTCTGGGTGTTTACGTGCCTGGTTAAAACCTATAGCCATTGATGCCCATGTTGACCAGGGCGAATACAGCTCTGATATGTGGAAACCTGCAATAGTTGTAGTTTCTTGTTCTGCTCTCCATTCACCATGTCTAAGCATTTGTACTTTATGTTTTTCTTGCATAATAGATCCACATTCTTGGCATACATAATGTGCAGTTTCAGGTTCGTTTTCTTCCCAATGAACATTGGCCCATTCTAGAGTTATATATTCTTCACAATGTACGCACGGCACCCAGAACTTGCGTTTATCGCTACTTTCAAACGCAGTTTGTATACGTGACAAGCCGTCTATTGTTGGTGTCGATGCCATGATGATTTTACGATTCCAAAATGTAGTTGTACGTTTTGTGGCTAGTGCTATTGGATCTCCTTCACTTCCTGCGGAAGCAGGATAACGATCACACTCATCTACTAACAATATTCTTATTGGCCTACTAGCCAAACCACTTGCAGAGTTGGCACCTACTATAGTCATGTGACCACCCGGAAACTTCTTGTGCAAAACTGTGTTCTCACTGTCTCTAGATCTAGGTTCTTTGACTTTATCTACTAGGGCAGGGGAGGCGGCAAGCATAGGTGCCAATCTATCTTTGCTAAATGCTCTGCCCATTTCAATAGTAGGTTGCATTACCATAACTGCACAAGGATCCTGGCTAATGTAGTAACCCAATACGTTAAGCAATAATTCTGTTGCGCCTACTTGTGCGCTTTTCATAAATACAACGGTTTCTATATTGCGATCAATAATACAATCCATTATTTCTCTTTGATAAGCCGCGCGCGATGTTCTCCACTTGCCTGGTTCTGCGCTAGACTCAGAAGTTAGAAACCGATAGCTATCTGACCACTCGCTAACTAATAGCTTCTTTGGTGGTTGAAAGGTCTTCGCCGTTTCTGTCCACACCCAATTCATTGGGTTCTTTATATTCAACTTCTGTGAGTTCGTTAAGTGCTTCATATATTTCGTTAGTTAATAATTCTTCTGCCTGACCATAATGCTCTAAACCGATAACCTGGTGTGCCATCTTTGCAGGTAGGTTTAGTAACTTGGCCCTGACGTTTGCAACAAACTCTGTCCAGGACGTTCTAACATCATCTGCCCTTATGAGTGTGTTACTTAAAACCTGTACTTCCATTTCTGCTTTGTCAGCTTGTGCGGAAGTCAGCCGTGACTTGTGTTCTGTAATTGTGCCGTTATCTGTGTCGCGTGTTAGTCGTGCTTTGTTGCGTAAGTAATTTATGTACGCAAGTCTGCATTGATCAACGTCCATTTGTTTACCAGGCGTGTGCGGAAGTATGTTTTGACCTTTCAACTTACTAACCCAATCAGGCGTAATGTCTAGGTGCTTTGCTATTTCTACGTTTGTTGCCATGTCAAATCGAACTGATCAAAAAAGGGCAGAGTCTAAAAAAATACTGCGTTCCCTCCTCATTTTTTCCCACTCCTTCTTCTAC
>Ga0181419_1000421_pt1 | contig 14695 bp, 14 predicted proteins | sample 42SPOviralmetaG_FD_130144 | JGI IMG/M metagenome (GOLD analysis project Ga0181419, IMG submission 130144) | Marine viral communities from the oligotrophic San Pedro Time Series (SPOT) site, San Pedro Channel, CA, USA - 42 SPOT_SRF_2013-04-24 | ecosystem: Environmental > Aquatic > Marine > Strait...
ATAAAGAGATATGAGGGACTGATTAAAGCGATTTTTCTCGCAAGCTCAAAAAATCTCTCTAATCAGTCCCTCTTTATACACAACAATTTACGCTAACTTATACGGAACCTTACAAACATCTGTAGAACAGGAACAACTTACCCAAATTTAAACGATCTCTTTCAGTGAGAACAACCATCATCTCTTCGAGAACATTGTCATACATTTTATGAGTCACCATTACTTGAATCGTGTGTTGAACGTCGTCAGGGAGATCGTAGAAATAGTTAGCAACCATATCTCTAATGAAAGTATATATCTATTATCCTTTAGGTGTAATAACAAAATATAATTTATTTAAAATAAACATCAGGAGTCCTACGAATGTGCTGAGGGTGCCTTGGAATCCTGACATTAACGTGTGAGGATAAGTTATACCGAGGTTCAATTTGGGCATCACTTACAGCACCACGGTTCATCAATATTTGTGCAGCAACACGAGACCTGGCATCACGATCCAGTCCTCGAAGGACATTTGGAGGAGGATTTCTTACAGGAGCGGTGAAACCAGTTCTCAAACGAGGATCCCCAGGATTTAGTATAGAACTTATAGGTGCAGACCCTACACCAGCACCTCGAGTAAGATTACGACCATCTTCAGTAAATTGTTGACGAAGCTCTTTACGAGGTATAGCATAACCAGGATCACGCTGATCATCTCTTAAGTAATGCAGTTCATCATCTAAGGCCTCAGCACGAGCCTTAGACGGTTGATATCTATCATGATACGACCCTCCATAACGCAAGGGTATCTCAGCATTCGCCAAATCTTCATAAAACTGTTCACCCATATCCAGCTCTTGATAGTTTAACAATGAATTCGTAAGAGCATTAAACTTATCCATCTCAGCAGCATCCTCAACTTCAGCGTCACCTAAGACCTGATCAATAAAATTAGGATCAACATTGAACAAAGGAGCGACAGGATCAATCACGTTATTACCGACAAGATTGTTGTAAACAACGGCTGCGGGTCTCGTTGCGGTAGGAGTTAGTGCAGAACCTGTTTGCATTCGCGCGCGGGTTACAGCATCAGCATCAGCAGGGGTAAGAGTTAAAATCCGAGAGTCCCTCTGAGCTTGGAGAAGCTCTTTAGCACTCACCCTACGAGAAGGCTTTTGTTCAGGGTCTGCAGGATTGTTAGCACGGCGATTGGTTGGGTACTTAGAAGCAAGCTCAAAATCTCGAGCCCCAGCTCTAATACGTTTCTTAGGGTTACTTGAGGAAGAAGCCTCAGGAGTATAAGACGAAGGATTAGTAAAATGTTCTTTCACTAAACCAGGAGCATGAGCCAGAACTTGAGACCAACCCAAACCAATTCGTCTACCATCCGCATTTTTTATGCGAAATTTTTGTGTTGCATCAGGATTGTAAATAACATGCAAACCTTCAGGAATTCCGCGATCAGGGCCTGAGTAGCGTATACCAGCTTCAGCATGACCCGCACCACTTTTCCGTGTACCCGTCACAAGACGTCCAGCAGCATCAGTCTTATATTGTGGACCCTCATTTTTAATATATACACCCGCGCGACGAGGCATAGTCCTTTAAGAGTATTATAGTATCATCTTATATATTTTTTATACATAGTAATTCTGTTTGTATCGTCGATTCATTGCAGGATGCAAAACATCTGTAATATTTTCAGGAAGAGGTCTCGGGCGACTTATTCGTGGAGGTCTCTCGGGATTCAAATCCAGACCATGAGCTGGAATACCATGTTCATCAACATCCAACACATCTCCTCGTAATGCTAATTCACGTTCAGTGTTAAAATTATAACCCTGAACCAGTTGGGCAACGTTACGTTGTTTTAAATATTTTTGAGGTAAATTAGAAATAATTGGATCGGCTATGAGGTCCCCCATAGTTTCAGGATCAGCTTGAGCTTCCAACATAGCGAGTGAACGCAACGAGGGTATTTGTCTTGTATTATTAAGATGAGGTATTGAAAGAGTTTCATCCACAATATTCCGCAATTCAGGGACTAAGCTTGAGTAAACCTGTCTCAAATCAGGATTATCTCGGGAACGACCCCTTACGGTCACATAACGGTCATTTAACAACGCGGGTGTTATAACACCCCCAGCCACCCCAGACTCATTATTTGTAACACCATACTCCTTTATCCATTGTTCTTTAGCAGCGTTTTGTTGTCTTTTAGCTTCCTCAAACTCACGCTCCCCTCCAAGGGGCCCACCCCACTCACGACCGTTAGACGTGTTCATAATAGTCATTTTAGGCCGCGTATATGAACCCATATTAATAGGTGGAGGAGGGTTTGGTACAGTAACAATACTACGGTGACTATATCGAGGTTGATCAGGCAGCGGCCTCTTACGCTTTTCACCTTTACGTCGCGCCATCTTTCTTATACCATTCCACAACATATTAAAAATTCCATTGTATTCCTGATTCACGCTGTAAAGGTGTGGACTCGTAGAGGTGTCTAAACTGACCGTTGTGGTCCAGAGTGTGAATCATCCTAACAACATCGTCGTACACGGGTTCAGGAATGTCGACGTTCTCGAGGCCTACATATTTAGGGTTGTCAAGCATGTCCATAAAATTGTCAAACTGTTTGTGCTCCACTTTGGTCAACCCAAATTGAAGACGGTCGTCACGTTTACCGGAACTCTCGTACATGTCAAGAGCGTCGGAGAGCTTCAAGTGCATGTCAACAACAGGTGTGGTTTCCTCTTTAATTTTCAGCCTTTTCTCAGCGGCCTTACGCTTTTTTTCATCTAATTCCTCACGTGTGGGAGGGTTATCCTGACGTCGTTTACGTGCATACTCACGAGTCCTGTTAAGACGAGCCTCACGCTGCTCAGGAGTTTCCTCCTTCTTACGTTTAGCATATTGATGTTTTTGTCTAAGAACATCTTCAGCCCTCTTCTTTGAAGGATCCATTGACACCTATTTATACTACACCCACAGATTTTATTGCTGAGTGTCCAAATGGTAGCGTGTCGTAGTTGTCAATCATATGACGTTTGGTGTAGCAGAACTGCTGGCTCTTCTGCTGAGTGTATGAGTAGATACCACCCTGTTGCTTCTTGAAGTCAAGGTTCTCTGTGTTTAGAATGTGGACCTTCCCCGTCACAAGGTCCTTCATTCTATCATAGTTGACAGCCTTGGAGTTCGCGACGTTCAGGGTAAACCCCTTGTTCTTTGTGTGGCCATCATCGTTCTCAATCTTGTAGCTGTAGGACTTAGGACCAAGGCTTACATAGTGAGTGATCCTCTTACCCTTGGTCTCACACTCCCACTCACCCAGGAAACTTCCCTCAGGGATGTTGTATTCGCCTTCGCGATACTCGTAGATTATCGAGTCTGTGTCGTGGTAGATCACTCGTTCACCGAGTTTCTCCATCTCAGAATACAACCTCAGGCGCGCGTTACCCGTCACAAATCCCGCGAGCGCAAGGTTGGTATCCTTGAGACATGTCTTCTCAGCTTTACACTGCTTGTATTCGACCATTATACACCCCGCCGTAATAGGCGTACACCTGTATTCCTTGATCTCATTCTTATTAAGTTTATGAAGATATTTGAAATGAACCGCAGGCGAAGTTACATACTCATTCACTGATTTATCAGGATCCTGGGCCATTTTTCCCCAGAGATTATTACATTTTAATTTGCTCAAAGCCCGCATACCGTCGTTTAGAACCATCTTGGATTTGTCGAGATCAATATCAAACCGCTCCTTGTATTCAGCGACGAATGCATCAACATCTTTGGGAGGTTCACTATTCTCAACCTTAGTCTTCAGACATTCTCGTACATAGCTCTTGAACAGGTCGTTACGAGCCTTCTCGAACACAAGAGCCCTGTGATACTTTGTAATCTTGTAGCCAATCTCGAGGGCCTTCTTAAGCTCAATGGAAGTCCCCACATAATTCTTCTTATCCAGGAGATCGAATATCAACTTACCATCCTTCTTCTCAGGAAGCACAGGTAGATACAAATCTTTCGGACACTCGACGTCAACCTCATAGTAACCAATGCCACCATCCTTGTCAAACTTATCAGTTAGAAGCGCCTCCAAATTCTCAGTAACCCAATGACAATTCCCCGCAGGCAGCATGTCGTAGAACTGAACCGTCGGGTATAGACTGCAGACGTCCTGGTATTTACCGTAGATACCCGCAGCAAAGTCTTCCTCAGTCCACTCCTTGTGTAGCTTTATTGCGTTGGTGCGACCACCGCTGAAGCCCTTCTTGATAAAGTCATACTCATCCTGATGCAGCACGCATATAGCATCCTTCTCCATATGCTTATGCTTGTACACGGCCATACAGTAGCTTGCAATTGTCACAAACGCCATCGGATCAAGCCCTGCGTCAGCGATCGCAACATCGCGGTATATTTTTAAGGCTCGAGCCAATATCTTAACGTCGTCCACACAGTAGGCGTCGAGCTCCTTCCAGTTGTCCCACACGTTGTCTGTAGCAACCCTTTTGTCATACCAGTCATGAAACTCTTTAGCAGCCTTAGGCATCATCCTGTGAGGTTCGAAGTCTTTCTTGGGAGGCATCACACCCACATAGTTCTCGTTCTCCAGAGTGTTGAAGTTGTAAGGATAGGTACCCTTCATGATCTCCTTACCAAACCCATACATCTTAGGTAGCTTAGACAAGGCACACCCGAAGTGGTTGAGTGAATCGATAAATCTGACGCTACCCATAGTCATGTACATAACCTTGTTGCCAGCCAGCACCAGATTCTTAGGAGGGCTGTCAGGACGTCTTGCGATGATATGCTGATGAATCAACCACAGATCATATGCCTTTGCGTTGTGGGCTACAAAGGTGCACATTTTCTGGGTACACATCCAGTTCACGCATTCTTCAAGTGTCCTGAACTTTATTGGATCCGCATCCATGTTGTCAATGTCCATCACCACTGCAAGGTTGACCACGTGACGACTTGCACGATCACCACCGTTGACAATGGTATCCTCAAACCTTGACTCAAAGTCATAGGCATACACCTTACCAACCTGATCCACCTTCTTCTCCTTGTATGGTTGCAGAAAGCATCGATGCTCCCCCGTGTAATACTCATCACAAATTTCACACTTCTGTTCGGAGCACACATGAACACCCTTGCGACCAATGTCAAAGAACTTGTTACAACCACCTACACAGTCACACTTCCAGCTCTTACCCTTGCACTCGGCGACGTGGATGTCATAGCACGCTGCACTATGCATCTTCATGTTGCAGTGAGGACAGCGCTCCCAGGTCCACGCAGGGTCTTTTGCACTGTGCGCAGCCTTCTCCTCTTGAGTAGCGAACACCGTGTAGCACTGACTACACTTGAGATCCGATCCACACTTATGCTTCTCGAAATACTCGCAACGAATTTTCTTAAGACAGTCGTGGCACCACTTGAAGCGGTTACCACACTTGGTGTCGATGTTGTTGTTCACGAACCAGTTTATGTGTTTAATAAGATGATAATGTTGATTCACCCAGTCATACAGCACATACACAATGTCATCACCAGCTTTCTTGGTGTCATACCACACCTTGAGGTCTGAAGTCATGATTACCACACGCTTGTCCCACCCCTCAAAGTCAGCCCACTGCATACGATTGTTACCTAAGAGCTCTGTAACCTTCTTGAGTTCACGGTTGATCGAACGCTTACCACCAGCATGCTTGACGTAATGATCGGGCTTCAGCATTGACACAGCAAGCACCCGCTGACCACACAGATCATCGTCGTTGATGATTGCATGCAACCCCTTTGGATTTGACTCCACGAACGGGTCAGGCACCCTGAGAGCACCCCCTTCAGGGATTCTCTGGTATTGAATCGTGACATCGGCGACTGTAACTTTTTCATTGGATTGACTGAGACTCATCACAAGTTGCTGCACATGGTTTCTCAAAGCGATGCGTTGGTAAAACCCTGTTGACACCGCACGACCTTCACTGTCTGTAATGATTACACGAGCTAATCCACCGAGTCTTGCACGAGCACCATTCACACGCCCCATGATCAGAGGAGTTAGCTCCATCTCATTGGCGATGTAGCGAGCACCCCTTAAGTTCCACTGTTGTTGAATAAGTCCATAGTCCTGAAAGCGCTCGGTCCCTCCGAAGACAAGCCTTGGCTCTTGAGACCTACGCACTGCTCTCTGGATTGGTCTTGCGGCACGTCCACGACGATCTTGTCCCAGTCTCACACGACGCTGCACAGACCTAACAGCGCGATTGCGTCTGATCACTGCGTTGTAGTCCTGACGGAGCTGTCTCACAAACCTACGACGGTCAGGGAACCCACGCTCACGCAGGACACCGCGTCTTAACCGGTTGGTAGCTGTGACTGGTACACGGAAGAATTGGAGGATTTGGTTATCATTGAGCGCTCTATCCATTGTTGTAATGACCAGATATATTATTGATGAGGATTTGATTCTTTAGATTTGAACGCAACCTAATGAATATACAAGTATATATCTTAGATCCTTTAGGTGTAGATACTTTAGATTATTTTAAACTAAAAAAATCCCTCCGCACCGCAAAAAAGCGATCCAGAGGGAGATTTTTAAGACCTACACAAATGCACACGATTAGACCGATGCTTCCTGAACTAATTTTTTAGCGGCGTACCTGGCTCGTGACTTTGCGCGCTGTTTTTCTCTATATTCGGTATCGTTTTGGTAGCGCTCTTTAGCCTTGAGTTTGCAGTGCTCGTTGTGTTTAGCGCGTGCTTCGGGATTTTGTGTGTAATATTCGGTCGACATCTTCTGTATATCTATAGTATATATTTTATGCTTTAAGTGTTAAACGAAAAGTTTAAACTGCGGTCTAAAACTATCTGTGTGATGAGGCGTGGCACCCCTACCCCACTTGTAAAATTTTTTCTTGCCGTAGTGACCACCCTGGAAGATTGAGACAGGGTCCCCTACAACTGTGTGACGGGTCATTTTGCTGCACCACTCGGGAGGCGACGGTGAGCTACATGTTTTATCGTGAGATTTGCCAAAAGGCGACGACCCCGCGTTGTACACCTCACCCTCGACATTTCTTTTGCGGCTCACATTTATTGCGCGAGTTCCGCCAAGGCTGTGACCAGACACCTTCACATCATTTCCAAATGCACCGCTAACCTTGTCAAAGTGCCTTAGATCCCTCTTGAACATAGGGTTTTTACCCTCAGTACCCGTCAATATGTTGCCCTTGGGGTCCAGCAAGTCTACGTACCAGTCGTGAGCATCCACCGAACCCCTGTAACCTATGTGGGTCTGGCCTGTTTTGTCGTTGTGCCAGACAGCCCTACGCTTGTCGCTAAACCCCTCCTGGTATTTAAAGTCTTCATAATCACGCCGGGCGTCGGTAGCCCCGTAAGACTCATCGGAAAACCACTTGCTATCCATTTCTATACCACTATACCTACATATTTAAAACACAGTGGTTGCAAGACCGTCTGAGATGATGACCGCCATGTCATAACGAGCCCAGGTGTTGACGAGAGCGCCACCTTTAATACCCTTGTGTTCACCCTCGAGCTGCACCACCTCTGAAATGGTCTGCTTGCCTGAATCCACGATATCGTTGGCGTTAGCGAAGAGGGAAGTTTCCAGACCGATGCAGAACGAACCTTGGTCTTTACTTTCGTTAGTGGTACCTGTTACTATGTCATCAGCAACTTGATTCCAGTTGGTTTTTGTAACGGATGTTTGGAAATTAGCAGAACTCACAGCGTTGAACGTCTTGAGAACCTCAATCAAAGACTGTTCAGGGGTGTCAACCCTCTGACTGGGGACAAGGTTAGAACCAATCCTATACTGATACTTCAACCCTTTTGGCTGAACACGACCAGTCAAAGACCTTTTACTCAAATTTTGAACTTGTGAAGGTCTCCAACATGAATACAGAGAATTCACTGAAGAGAATCGGGCAGGTACTTGAAAACTAAAGGCTGTGTCCTGCTCAAGCTGGGTAGTTTCAAAACCGCGGTAGCTCTCCGACGAGATCCTCAAGGCACCGCCACCGTTTGCCATACCATCCTGCAAAATTGCCCCACACACCTCGCTGGTGAGCTCAACAAACTGACACGCGTAATGCATATCAGCAATCTCATATTCCAATTTTGAGACCGCTGCTGATTTCTTTGTACCACACACCAAAGCCTTTGCAGGATCCTCCAAAGTCAATTGTAGACGTAGTGAATCGGCCTGCATGGCGAACAATGGCAGGTACTTCTTGCTCGCAGGCGAAAGTAGTGCCGAAAGGGCAATAGGAAGACAAAAAGTTGTAAACGCAGCAGCATTGCTTTGATCAAACCCTACGTCAGCATCATCACCTGAATTACTCACCGTAACACCCTTTCTAAAATTAGAACTAACGGTTTTATCAACCACGTTATTTGTAAGATAATCAGCGATCTCAGTGACGGCTGTGTTTACGCTGATAAGCCCTGCGGAGGATGCAACATCGGTCGCGGCTGGTTCAGTGGCTGTATTTAAAACCGTCACGGCACTCCCAGGGGTACCCGGGGTAAAAGACCCTGGATTACCAAATGTACCAGTCGGCGTTTCATCACTACCCATCAAGGCACCCATAACACCTCCGCGGGTGGTGTTGTCTACAGTTAAGTCAGTAAGAAGCGTATGAAGCACATTATAATTGTCTATGGTCTCAAGTAAGTTGCTACCATGGTAAATTTCGAGCCTATGGATCAGTGAAGCGACTGTGCCATCCAGCGCAATAACCTGATTGGCGGCAAGATCTACATCACTACGCGCACGGACTTTGAACTGGAGATACGACTGCGACTGGTCCAAAAAGGTATTGGCACTGCATGGAATGTGGAACTCGACAACCTTTGAGCGATCGCCGTTGATTTTTGCTACGCCATGTTGCGCCTGAACTTTGTAAGAATAGGAACGTCCCGAGGTCGCTGGAGGGCGGAGATTGTACTGTGCAGCCTTTGTTACGCTCATCTTTAACTTGTTATATACCTTATGTTTTATATTTTATTTCAAAATATAATTATTTTTTCAATTGTAAAAGCAAAGATCGAAGAAAAGTCTGATAGATGTATGTTCTGTACCGTTAAAAGAGTCCGTCCAAGCAGAGCTGTGTGCTGGAAACATCCTAAACGTCAGAGCGCTAAAACGAGGTGGTGATATAAGTGTAGTTCTCTCGTGTTGTTGTGAATATGTATAGGTTGTATAAACTATGCCGTGTTCGGTGGGATGAATGTTATCATCTTGATCCTTAGCACCTAAAACTTTATTAATATCAGTCTCGGAACTTAATCGAGGATTTGTAGCAACAACCGCTATGCAATCGTCTTTCAAAGTAGACTCGTTAAACGTTGCGAAGGCCTGATTTATAGGTCTCAATTGAGGGCAGCAAATTTGTACAGGCTTAGAACTAATAGAGGTGTCTTTACCGTCATTTGTACCCGCGGGGTTGGCAATTTTACCACCCGTGTAATGCATGTCGTCAGAATATTCAACCATCGCATTTTTTACACTTAGGTAGCATGCCTTGGAGGAATCAAGGCCTTCAAGAGCGGAGTCGTTTAAATAAACAGTGAACTCGAATCCGTTTTTGTAACCCTCCTGAGCCACACGGTCTTCTCTGTCCTCATCATTACCTGAGAATGTTACACTTAACAACTCTTTAGCCACCGACAACGTAACGTAATTTTCACCGGGCATTCTTGATATCTAATACTAACCTACATTTATTTTTTTTAACTATACAGTTCCTTTTTAGCTTTTCGAACGGTTCTCTCGATGCTTGACCGAGGGTTTTTTGCAATCTTGTCAAACTTGCCTGAATGCACATCACCCAAAGCCCCGCCAAGCATGTCTAAATTCTTTATAACTGCACCTCCTGTAGCCAGAGCCCCCTTGGCTGCTTGGTATTGAGGGATCATGTTAGCGTAGGAACCAAACGCACTGTTGTCAATGCTTTTAGTCACACTGTTTCCAGCATTAATTACACGGTTGCCAATGCCTAAGCCATAATGCAGCGCCCTTTGACCAATGCCTGCGTTGTGTTTGACACGACTACCGATTCCTCTGAAAGAAAGCATAGTTGTTTATACAAACACACGATATTTTATTTTTGACGATCCGCAATTCCTTTGTGACACGTGCATCGCTGTCCAATTCCTTGAGGCATAGTTTCTCTCTGTCCAATAACTTTCATTTCTATTATTGTATATATCACTTGTCAATATTTTTTATTCCTTCACTTTGTTGTTCGAGTTCCTCATCGGTCATTTTAAAGAAATTACCTAACAACGGGTCTGCAGCTGTGTCTATGGTGTCTTCGTTCAGATTTTTAAGTCTATAAACGGTGTTTGTGTTGTGTATGTCTTGGAGGTTGGCGGGTCTTTGCATACCAGGCGAGTACCTAAAGTTAAAATTTAGTGTAATATGCCAGTCAAGCCCGTTAAGTTCAATGGATTTTCGGTTATCGTCCATAAGCCTAAGGTGTATTTGTGAAAATTGATCCTCCTTTAAAACAATCTGGAAGTCTGATTTGCGTTCATAAAAAATTGTACCCCCTGGGGCAGCCGTGATGGGTATGCGAGCGAGTATTGAGTTGTTTACACCGGTGTGCGCTGAGTCTATGTTAGCCGTCGCAAAGTTGCTGCCTAATAGTATGGATGACAAGCCATTGAGGTCGTAACAGTTGGTAGCTATTAATTCATTGTAAGTACCGTCATCTTTTTGCACATCAATATCTTCTACTTTTTGACCAACTGTAAAACCAAGCTCTTTAGGGCTTTCGATTATTTTTATATACTCGGTATGTTTGCTTGCTACTCTGTGATTTCTTCTAATTCTAAGTTTATGACTACGTTTGTCTTCTTTAATAATGAAAAAATTTTGCACTCCTAATGCATGCTCAGCCTTTTCAAGCTCCCTACTCACCTCAAATAATGTGTAGTGACCGTCTGGTAGTGTTACGGAAACATGATTCATAATATTGTTAGTGTCATCATTAGCATATTCAATTTTAAACCTGTTGTTTCCCCTCACCGCACTAAACGTGTAGATTGAGTGGGGTATCTGCACATTTTCAATCCCTATGAGTATTTCAATGTTCGGTGGCACCCTAATAGGATTGTGTAAGTACCACAAACAGTCTGAGCTTTTATTATCTTTTCTTACATCAGCGTGACTCGAGTGGAGGTGGATCTGTCTCGAAACCAAGGGGGTGTCAGCTATGTGCGCCATTCTATACCTTTACCTAATCATAATAAATTTTATCGGTGTCTACAACCTCGCTCGATGCATCATAGTTAACACACTCTGGGTCGTAAACCAAATCAGTCTCCCAGAATTGCAATCGCTCCGTAGGAATATCCACATGTTCGGCGTTTTCTCGAGCGTCTCTTAGTGACTTCTTTAGATAGTTGTCCTGCTTCGAAGGGTTCTTCGATGTTTTCCCCATTCTTCGCGTATATCATTCACAAATAAAAAAATATTAGGGTATTACATATACTCCCAACAATGGCGGACATCGATCACATCGAAGAGCACGAAAGCGAAGTTGAAAGCGACTCTATTGAGGCTGAAACAATTGTGACAGAGGTTAAGGTTGCCAAGCCAAAGCGTGAGCGCACCGAAGCACAGAAGGCAGCGTTTGAAAAATGCCGCGTGGCTCGTGCTGACCAGATCAAAAGGATCAAGGATTCAGGTGGTACCCAACCAGCAAAAGTGAAGCGTGACGACGTCTACAAATTGCAAAAGAACATCCTCGAGAAACAGGAGGAATTTATGAACACTGTGGTTGACAAGGTGAAGGAGCCCCCTAAGAAGCGTGGTCGCAAGAAGGCTGTGGTTGTTGAGGAGGTTGTTACAGAGACCGAGACAGAGTCTGAGCCTGAGCCACCACCACCTAAACCTAAACGCAAATACACCAAAAAAGTCAAGCAACCCGAACCCGAAAGTGAATCAGGATCCGAGGAGGAGGAGAGTGAGAGCGAGCCCTCACCCCCTGTTAAGCGTCAATATAAAAAAAGAGTTCATGAACCCGTACCTCCCGTAATTCAGCCTGTTAGGCGTCAACCATCATTAGATTTTCGTTAGGTGCATCCACCAACAACTTGTTAAAATTCTTGTAAAGCTCCCCTGTAAATATGTTTACAAAGAGAAAGTCATGCTTACCCTTATATACATATTGTGTCACCGCCTCTGCCACATCCTTTGGCAAATGAAGTAGCTCTTCAAAAAGGCTGATGTATTCCTTCTTGTTTGCGGGCTTGAACATCACCAGGTGTGAGATAGTCTTGCGTAAATTTAGCGGTATAGCGATGTAACTTTGCACGAGAATCCATATACTGAGCCGTAGATGGCGCCTGTTGTTTATAAGCATCATAAAGAACTTTAGGTTTTCGTGATTCTTGAGGTCCGCTGTCATGTCGTCCAGGATCAGTAGGTTGTTCTGATCCTCCTCAGCACCACCCTTGACTTTGCCGTATACATCCTCGAGGTTTTGATAATTTAGCTCGTCGAATATCTTTTCCTCGTCATGGTTCTTGAACGGCGACTTTTTTAGTGAACTTTGCGAATGTTTAGGCATGAACAGATATATGTTGTGGAAAACCTTCCTGTATTGACGGTATTTACCCTTGGTTGACAGCAGCCCCATTGCAAGCGAAGTTTTCCCAAAACCAGGTGGTCCACACAGGCATAAAAAGTGGTGACTGTTGGGGAAGGGTTGCTGAATATGATCGCCCAGAGATTTGTCACACACAAAATCAGGAATATCCAGTTGTAGGTCGTTCTTTATCTCAGTGATCCGCATTTTTAATATATTGTATTACCTATATATTAAAAATGGCTACCAAGGGTAAAAAGAGTGGTAAACGTAAAGCAAAACCTCGCACTAAGGCTCCTAACAGGGTTCCCGTGTCACAGCTTGTTAGACCCGCGGGTCTTAGGTTTGATCAGACTCCTGGTTTTGGTCAGTGGACTCCGTATGTCCAGCGTTTGACCTATGAACCACAGCCTTCAGCAATTCAGGAAAAGGTTGTGGAACGCCAAATTCAGCCTACTCTTAAGAGAGCTCAGATGGTGTCTTCAGCTGTAGGGTTGGCTGCTGTAGATCCTAACAGACCTAACGCTGCTAACTCTATGATACATGATATTGTTGAAAGTAGCATAGATCAAATTATGGGAAGTGACGCATTTCAAACTCGTGTGCCAGAAGGTAAAACATTTAATTCACGACTTACAGGTAAACAATATCAATCTGTTTACGGACTGCTTGGTCATCGTGATAGTACAACTCGAGTTACTAATTGGATATTAAATAATATGTTTACTTAGGTTATACAAAATGTCGACCAGAACTTTAGCTAATTCGGGTGGTACTATCGACAACATAGTTAATGTGGTTGTGGGGGAACTTCCTGAAGATTTTATACCTGATCTCGGTATCTCTACCGCTAAAATCGCCAACCTTGGTGTTACAACCGAAAAAATAGCTACTGATGCTGTGACTACCGTTAAAATACTTGATGGTAATGTAACTGAAGCCAAGTTGCACACTGATTTGGCAACAAAGATTAATGGTAAAGCTGATACAAGTGCTATGAACACAGCCTTGGCTGATAAAGCTGATACAAGTGCTATGAACACAGCCTTGGCTGATAAAGCTGATACAAGTGACACCGTGAATCTCACTGGTAACCAGTATAACATTGCAGGGAACAAGACTTTTACTGGATTAGTCCAAGCGTCTACTCTTAGAAGTGATGTATTTTTAATTCCGTCTAACACTTCAGCACCTCAGGGAAATACCGCTACTAAACTTTACAATCATAATGGTGTTTTGAAATTTGGCGGTAATGAGGTGACTCCTGCTTTACCAACTGCTTCAACAACAGTAAAGGGGGGAATTATTGTTGGTCAAGGCTTGTCTGTGAACCCTCAAACGGGTGTTATGGGTATGGATGCTGCTACTACTTCAGATGTTGGTGGTGTCATAGTAGGATCAGGGTTATCGGTGACTCCAGCTGGAACGTTGAGTGTAGCTGATAGCGTAGCTGGTGACAAGACTTTTACAGGGGATGTGACTACTGATGCTAAACTCACTGTGAACGGTAATTTTCTGTGTTCTTCCAATTTTAATGCTCATGGAGATGTTACGCTCGGAGATAATACTGACGATTCCTCCGTAATCAAAGGTCCTGCAACGATGGACATGACCCTCTTGGTGAAAAAGGATCTTAACCTCGGTATAGAAGGCGGTCAGGACGGAAATTTGAATCTAAGATGTGGTGCTGTAGGTGGTGACCCTGAGATCAAATTTTTTGTTCACTCAAATGCTGAGGATCCTAATGATTTTGCAAGAATAAAATACAAAACCGCTGTACGTAATTTTGGAAATGAAGAATGCAATGATTTGATAATTGAGTGTAAAAACAATGGTAAAGATGACTCAGAGACTGAGGACCGTATTCGTTTTCAGGTTGGAGGTACTGAAAACGATGTGTTGACACTCCGAGGTGAATCGAGTAGCACCGGGGATGCCGTTGTGGAGGTCGGTAATAATCTAACCGTGAACGGTACCACAACGCTGAAAGGTTCAACATTGCTTACTGGTCACACAGTGGGGACTGTCGCTGACAAACCAGCGATCCAGTTTGATTTTCACGATGAAAT
>Ga0181419_1000423_pt1 | contig 14676 bp, 7 predicted proteins | sample 42SPOviralmetaG_FD_130144 | JGI IMG/M metagenome (GOLD analysis project Ga0181419, IMG submission 130144) | Marine viral communities from the oligotrophic San Pedro Time Series (SPOT) site, San Pedro Channel, CA, USA - 42 SPOT_SRF_2013-04-24 | ecosystem: Environmental > Aquatic > Marine > Strait...
AGGGAGGGAAAAAGAGATTCCCCTACCACATATCAAGAAGTTCATACCTTCAAAAAACATTACATATATCAACACTTTGCTCTCGATGATAAGACTGTGAATAGATACTACCTATGTTATAAGATTACACCCAAACAAATTAGTTTTGTGGAGATAGAACCTTATGATATGAATAATCAAAATATAAGGTTTGATATTGCTGACTACGGCGACGAAGACTACCTTGAAGAGAACCTACACATTATGAAGAGAGTTAAGAAGGAATGTGATACTAATGGTTCAATACATTATGAGATTGCTAATATATGGTCTTCACCATATTTCAATACTCGTAAGAAAATACAACTAAACGCCCTCGCTACTTGTCCCCAATTTATGAATGAATATTGGGAAATGGAAAAGACTGCTAATGGACGAGTAGCAAAAATCCAATATGAAAAAATCATTGATAGTTATGATAGTGTGTATCACTACATAAACAGAACTACTAAAAATATTAAACACCACATTACATTACCATTTGAAAGTGAGTAAGTAAGTAATTTATATATATATCTTTTTTTACTTACTTATTTTTTATGACGGCATTATGGAAAAAAAAAAAATTGATTTTTTATTTTCGTAGTCAGTTTATTAATTATGGATAATCAAACAAATATGTCTTTGGGTTTACCACCACTTGAAATTTGGGCTACAATGGTCGGAAATATAATTGCGAAAAGTAAAGAATATGCGGAGGGATTACAAGAAGTAGTAAAACAAGAAGTTTATGTAATTGAAGTTCATAAACAAAAAGCAAGAGAAGCGTTAGGGAAGGACGAGCACGAGTTCAAATATAGAATGTATATGGCGAAAGAAACTGTATTCAATCTCAGATACATTGGAAGTAGGATGAACTTCTTTGACGCTTGTTCTGAACTTGATACTCCGAATATTTTAAAGTTTCACCAAGAATGTATAGACTTTGAAAATGAAGCAGTAGAAACTGTATGTAATAGTGAATATCAAATTTTGAGTGTAAACGCTATTACTAATGAAACACACCAAGGAGAAGGTGCTACATTAAAAATATGCGAAACTATGAAGAAAGCATTGGAAGGAAGAGAGGCGTTCTTAAAAATGATAGATATGTTTGAGAAGGGTAGAGATTTGTATGAACCTCAAATTATGTCTGCTTTAAGTCAGTGTGATAAATAAATCGTAAAAATCGTATTTATCGTGTTATTTTTTAATAATTATTTTTTTTTTTTTTATTTTGAAAACCAACACGAAAAACACGAAAAACACTATTTCTTTTTCATACTGACCTTTTTAGGATTTAAAGTATAAATAAATATCTTACTTATTAATAATGAATACCATTTACATAGACACCAACAGACAAAATAGTTCTGTTAAATCTAGTGATACTAATAGTGAGTGGGAGTATAAGTTGTCTAACACTATTCAATTACCAGCTGGAACAGAAATCGGAATTCAAGATGTCTTTCTTCATAAACAAGGTATTAGTGGCGCTACTATAGAAATAGAAGAAGACATAACCGAAACTCTTTTTTTTTCAATATATTTAAGTGATAATCCACACTGGGTGCCGAAACCTAGTTTTGAGTATGATAATAGACCCAATACTGCCTGCACTGATAATACTGCATATACTCCTTCTTTTATGCCCTTCGGTATATTGAATAATAGAGCAGCATTTAATCCGACTGCAACAGTAGACGCTGGAGATAATATATTTGGAAATGAATATGATATTACACGAATACAAGCGAGTAATGGGACAAAACACAATGGAGGTAAATACTACGGACAACCCAACGCCGCACAAAGAATAGCAATGTTTGAAAATGACGGGGGAACATTAGGCGGTTTAACTTATGGTGAAAATCCACGATTACAAGGAGGGGAATTTCATAACCTAAATGACCCATATATTACTGGATATAGTGAATACCCTATGATGGCTATCTATGTCGCAAGAGGTCAAGACCCTACACAAGCACTAGTAAATGATACTGCAGGCGCTACAGAAACTTATACTACTGAGGACAATGATTTAACCTTTGGGGACGCAATAGGACTACACGATAAAATACCCGATAATTTAAATTCAACTAGACTACCCGATTATAGGTTTAAACCTTATGTAAAATCAGTTGATATTTTAATTAAGAAGGGTGTATACTCAATTGCTGAAATTGCAGATTTAATTGAAAATCAAATCAACGGTAAATATACTAATCTGAAAAATGACGACTATTATACTGATACTATAATCAATAAACAAAACAGTCAAACATTTAGGGGAACATTGGAAACTAATGGTATATATACTAAGGCTCGTGCATTAGATAGATTTGCTCTTCGTGAAAGTGGAACTAAAGGAGAAGATAGAGACGGTAGTATTGATGTAGATTTTAGTGCAGGTCCAGTAGACGGGGAAGACGCTTCAACTAACTATCAAAAACCTAATGATAATTTATATGCAGTATATTCACAAGATAGTTATTTTAACCCAGCACAAACAACAAACGGACACCCAACATACGGGCCACCCGACGAACCAGCAGAAATGTTCCCAAATTATAATCCAAGTGGTCTAAATGGTCTTCATTATGTAGGATTTAATGACGCTTACGGATTGCCTTGGTATCCATTACAATTATTAAGTAATATAACTTATTATTCTAACGCTACTACTCAAGAATTTAAAACTGTTCCAAACGCTATGTTGGCGTATAATGAATTTCCAGCTGGCGGAACAACTCAAGCATTAGACCCTGCATTTCCCGAAAGAACTTGCATACAATCAAAATTAAAAGGAAGACGCCCAGCATTACCTACTACCGAAGAACTATTATATATTCCAGTTCATTACTATAATCAACTTGTGAAAATGTGGATACACGACGACTACCAAGACCGAAATAGTGGTAAAGAGGCAGGTGCTAATGCTTATTTATTTGAAAGCGACGGAAATTGGACTGTTAATACAAGACGATTATTTAGATATGGTTTTCAATCTAGAGTTAATTGTTATGGACGCTCTACAGCTCCTCCTAATGGATTAGATATGAGTAATAACGATAATCAAATTGGTTTACATTATGTAGGTAAGTCAAATGGAAAGCCGGATATTATACAACACCCTAAAAAAGACAGTCATAACAATTTATATCCAGTCAATCAAGAACAAAAAGTTCATATTGGAGTTTCACCAGCACAATATCAATATGATATATTTAAGGACGGATACTATGTAGGCACACCCGATTTTTCTTTTTCTTACGATAGTGATAAATCTGCTTTTGCTATACAAGGACTTCACCAATCAAAAAGAATACCAAGTGCTGATATGAGAGGTAATCCTATGACTAGTGAGGGTCAAGAATGCGTGTATGTAAGAAGACAAGCAACGGGATTAGAAGACTTTATGATTGAACCTAGACGAACAGAGGCAATAATACAAAATATAATAGACACTACTGGAACGACAGATAGAAACCAATGGTCGGCGGCACAAAGAGCATACGAAGAAAGATTTAATAAAGGAAATGGTGCTGCAGGTTTCCGAGAAAAAATCCGTAGTGTATTAAGTAATAATGAAGATAGAGTAGGAGGTGTAGCCATATATAATTGGGCTTACCATACAGCAAAAAAATACGGTGATATAGACCCCAAAACATTTACAAAGATTTCAGATAGCGGACATCCTTACAAAGTTTATCACGATGACTTTGAATATTTGTGGAAATTTCAAGATTTCTTTTCAAGTGAAGATAAAGCAAAAAAAGCGTGGAATAATACATTATGGGCTCGTTTAGGTTTTACCTATGATAATTTACAATCTGAAAAGAGTTGGGAGAAAGTCCCATATTACGATTTACCAGTTGATAAATATACTAATGAACCCTCTGCAGAAGCACTAGCAACTGGTAATAGTGAAACTATAAGACTTAGCAGAAGAGCAAATACATATTACGAACCAAGAAATAAAATGTATTTTAAAAATGAAGACTTTGTATTATATGGTAAGACTACAAAGGGCGATATTGGATTGGATAGTGGCCCAACAATATCAACTACATTCAATAACTTATTATTCCAATATACCGAAAAACCAGTAAGCGGTAAAGTAAATCCCGACGAAAAAAAGGCAGGTCTCATATCACAAGTAATCAGAACTTACGACAATACAAATCCAGTTAAACCATATTACGGTTATGATTATGAAATAATTACAGAAGGATTGGATGGAGGTCAAGCAAATAGTAATTTAACTGATTACGCTTCTGTATCATTAGAACAAAACCCCTTAACTGGTTCTGCTAAAAATGCTTTTGCAGATGTTTTTGATATGGAATTTTCGTATGATAATTCTATGTATCAAGGTAAAACACGAGTTCCAGTTTTATCAAGTAGTAAATCTATTATTGCTACTAAATTACCCCATTTAAGCGACCAAGGTTATTTTATTATAACTAGTGATATAGTGGATAATTCACAAGACGAATTAAAACAAGGGCAACCCCTTCCATTATTATCTGTTGTTCCAATTAGTAATTTAAGTAATCAAGATTTCATAACAAGTGATAGTGATATAGTCCATACACTAAATCAAACTAAAAATTTGAATTCAGTAAAAATTAAGGTTTTAAATCCCAACTTAACTCCAGCAGAATTAGATGAAAATAGTTCAGTTATTTTGAAAATTAATATGCCTATGCCTCAAAATTCACCATTGACTATGGGTGTTTCACAACAAGTCAAAAGTGGAAATGTAGAAAAAAATAAAAAAGATAAAGAACAAGAAGACCCACGAGACGATAATACACAAAGCGGTAGATAATGCTTTATTCGTCTTCGTCGTCGGTGTCGGTGTCGGTGTCGTCGTCGTTGTCGCTTTCACTCTCAACAAAATCAAGACTATCATAGTCTACGCCTTCGTCGTCAAAGAATGACTTACACCTATCAGCGTCAAGTGCATATAGTTTCTGATTAGTTTTTATAAGGTTGATTATATGAGAGTTGTTTGCCTTCAGATATGACGCACCACTATCACGGATTTTATGTTTCTCCATATCATTAATAAATACAGATTTAGTAATGAATGAGAGTTTTTCATTCTCGCTGGTCTGAAATTTAGTAAATAACGACCATAGTTGTTTTTGTTGTAGGTTGTCCTTATAACTGAATTTTCTTTTAGCACCTACATAAAAGTCTTTAGAGTAGTTGTTTAACCAATACCTAAAGAACCTAATTTCATACGGAATACTACGAGCTTGTAGGTCTTTGTATTCTTGCGTCTTTACCATATTGAGTTCAAAGTTGTATGACGAACCAACATTTACATACTTTCTACAGTATTGTAGAAAACATTTCTGAGTATAGAGTGAAGATATGTTTTGGTGTAATGTAGTCATATAACCGCTTTCCTTGAATTCTTCCGTAGTGGTTATAGGATTACAACGGAATACAACAAACCGACCGTCTTTGTATTCAATGTTGAGTGGGTGTTTGAGATTGGAAGCAATGATAAGTCGTATGAAATTCTGAATACGAATTGTATTCTTATGTTTCTCACGAGTAGACATTGTAGTTTCTGTAATGAGTTCTTTTAATGCTTCCATTACAGTCCAACCTTGTTTGAATTCATTAAGATTGATAAGCATTTTACCACGAATTACATCATTGAAGTCGCCGAGAATATCACGACTACTTGCTGACGAGTGGTAATACTTAGAACCCATAATGTTTTCTAAGAAGTTCAAGAACTGATTTTTACCTACACGAGGAACACTTAACCACAATATACTTACACGAGGTAATACTGCGGGGTGTTTAAGTAAGTGTGCGAAGTATTTAAGTTGGTATTCGTATGCTGCTTCCGTTTGGTCTTCACCACTTAAATACTTGAGGTGTTGTAGTAGGAATTTGAGTGGTCCTTCTTCCAAATCCTTCTTACTCATTTTGTTAATTTCCTCGTCATAGGTTGTCGTCTCGTCCACACGCCAACCAGTATATAAGTTGAATTGGTCTTTCTTACAACGCATAGGAGGAGGTTTGCAACACGCACCACCCATATATGCTGCACCATATTCACTATCCATCCACATAGTAATAAAGGGGGAGGACACTTCTTTTTCAACTGTCCCACCTTTAATTTCCTTTACTACAACTTTAGTGTAGTATAGTTTTCTGTATTGAGATTTGAGTTGTGCTTCTTTTACAAACTGTATCTCATTCTGACTAGGATTGTAATATACATACATATCAATATCCCCAATATACGAGCAACGAGTATTGAAGACCTTGATTGCTTCTGCGTGGTATAACCTCTTGAATATCTTAGGGTCAATCTGTCTATGACCCATAAAGGCATAGTCAATCCACTTATCACGGTTCTTGGCGTATAGTTCGTCATACAACCATTCTGCACCGCTTTGTTGTCCTACATTGAACTCGCTACTTGAAGGGTCATTGAGGAAATCTACAAACAACTTCCGATTTTCATATTCAAACCCTTTCTCATTGAACCGTGGGTCATTCACATAAAACTTATTGAGAAGTTTAAGGTAGTCTTCGGGTTCGCCATTCTTATCAACCATACTAATAACTACACGAGCAAACTTATACCAGTTAGTATAGTCTTTGTATTTATTCCAGTCAAGACATTCCATAATGTTCTCAAGTTGAAGTAATGGTATAGTTTCATTGATAGGTTCAATCTTTTTACCATTGAGGTCAATGTGGTATGTAGGTTTGTTTTTTGAGTAGGTTTGTTTTAGTTTGACTTGATTGTTGCCGTTCAACTTGTCTATTTTGTCTTGTCGTAATGTTTCGTAATGTCTAGAAACAAAACAATTACGAGGTATTCCAGTCCATTCTACTAATTGGGTTCTATTATAACAAGGTTGTCCGCCTGCACTCACACTATATACAGTAGCATTCCTTTTTTCCAATATGTAATTAGTAATAATATCAAAGTCTTTTGGTTCTTCAAGACTTTTACCTAGTATTTGTTTAAACGGTCCAGTAGTCCTCATAATAAAGTGAGGTAGTTTCTTTCTACTTGATAATGTGAAAGGAGTATCAAAGAGTGGAAAACCATTTTTGTATAATGTAAATAGTTCGTCAATACTATCAATATCCAAGATTGCAAAATGGGGTATATAACCGTCATCAATAACATTGTTTAGTAAGAAAAGGTAATGTTCGCACATATCGTCCAAATACTTTCCATTAAATTCGTGTTTAGTATCTTTGAGAAATTGTGTGTGAATTTCAACTTCATCGGAATTCCATACTGAATATGGTAATTCAATATCACTTCGTGTTATAAAACAAGGCACTTTGTTTTTTGATTTGGGATTAATATACACTGGAACTGCATTAATACCTTGTGGGTTATTAAGATTTACATAGTATTCTTCTAATGATTGTTTTATAGTTTTTTCAGTATGCTCTTTAAAAGCAGTATAAAGTTCTTGTGGGTTGGTGTAGGACATTTTTGTTATACTTTATATCAGCACGATAATTTTAAATCAATTTTTTTTTTTTTATTGTGTTTTTTGGTTAATTAAATACATTTAAAGAATAAACACGAAAAATACTTAAAATGACGACTTCTGAAGAAAAAATAATTGAAGCAACTAATAAATTATATTCAAGACTAACTGATAGTCTAAAAAGGAATACACCTTCTACTAATGGGTGGACTGCCCTAATGGATATGGAATATCATAGATATATAGAAGCAAAAAGTTTGGAAAAGTTTGAAGAGGAATTTTCTACTACATTTTTGCACCCATATAATCAAGTTGGCGGAACTGTTAATTGTATATGTGGTAAATCTCATATTACTAGAATTACTGTTATGACTTTTCCTAATTACGGACAACATTGGAGATATATATTGTTAGGTTCGGAATGTATAGAAAGTAGTAAAGAGTTTTGTAAAGATTTAGAAGGTGTAGAAGAACTATACAATAAATTATCAATGTGGTCTGATACTTGTAAAGAAGAGAAAAAAAAATATACTCATAACAAGTGTATTGCTTGTAATGAATATAGTGTAAAAAAAAATTATGAATTTAAAAATGAAGCAAGAAAATTATGGTGTAAAAAATGTTGTTATGCTGGAAGAGTAAAATGCACTAATTGCGACACTATGCGTGTTTTTATGAAAGATTACAAAGGTAATCCTATGCGACTGTGCTACTCTTGTTATAAGAATTAATATATACTTGTTTTCTATCTTCCATTGCTTTTCTTTCTTCTCTTGCTGCTTTTCTAATTAAATATAACTTTTGTTTTTCGGGTGATAATTTTTCAAAATAATTATTCCTACATCGTGTTCTGTTTTTTTCGGGGTTCTTATTATATCTTTTTTGTGCTAGTAAGTTAAGTCTTTTTTTATTTTCTATGATTTTTTCCTTTTCTTCATCACTTAAACTCTCATTTATTTTGAATTTGTTGTTATAATATCGCCTTTGTCTAATTCGTTTTGATTGTTTGGTTTTTTCGTATTTAGCAACCTCAATTTTTAATTTTTCATTTTCTTTTTGTAATTCCATAGTAGTTTTAGTGGGATACTCTTTAGTAGTCATTTGTTTCTAAATGGTTTAAAATAAAAAATCAATTTTTTTTTCTTTATAAAGTCGTTTTGTTTATTTAAGGAACATAGTTCCGTATATATGCTTTGCTTAAGGATTAATAATATCTCTACCAACTCTGACTTTATCTTCTAGTGGAATTCGTCCAGTTGGTAGGGCAATAAGGTCTTCTTCGCCAGTCCTATTATCAGCAAAGTCGTCGTCAACTATTGTTGGTTCTCCTACTGGTGCTTGTGGTAGTGAATTAATAAATGCTTCTTGCATATCTTCACCATTTTCTGCCGCATACGATACTTCGTCTCGGAATTCGTCCATATCGTCCATAGTAGTATAATACCCATTGAGGTAGTTGTCGTCTGTAAGGAATTCACTATAATCGCCAGTAAAAGTGCCGTCCGACATTTCTGTAAGTGGGGTATCGCTTCCTTCCGATTGGTCTATCATTTCTTGCACCATATCGTCATATAGTGGGTGGTCTTGTGGTCTTCTTTGATTAGAAGGAGACCAATACGCCCAACCTCCGTCATACCTTTCTCGTTCGTTTGCTCTTTCAATAACATATTCCTCAAGGTAATCCACTTGTTCTTGTCTTGCTCCGTGGGGTAATAACCATTCAAATCCCCGTCGGTGTAGGTCGTGAATATCTTGAATGGTATTGTGGCGAACAGCAGCGTATGGAGGCATACCCATACTATTACCTAAATCTCTGTCGTGTTCCCAATATCGGAATGCTTCTTGTCGTGCGTTCATTCTACGGTTTCCTCCTCGGTGAAAGGTAAAGAATGGTGAATACATCGAAGTCATAGGTATTTCGCCGTCGTCCATTTGTTGTTGGTTTTCTTCAAAGACATTCTCCGCCCAAAAGTCGGAAAGTCCCTCAAGTTGTATTCCTAGGAAATGGTGTGTTTCTTCCATTTCTATATAATCTTCAAGTGCGGTTGTTAGTTCGTCATTAGACATATTTGCGAGTGGTTGTGAAATTGTGGCTTGTTGGCCTTCAATTTCTTCAGTATCAGCAGAAACAATATCGTTCATTTGGTTATACATTTTATTTATTCTTTAATCAGAAAATAAAAATCAATTTTTTTTTTTTCAACTTGCTGCCGTCATTTCTGCCAGTATGAAAAAAAAATCGCGTTTTTCGTGTTTTTCGTGTTTTTTTTTACAGAATTAATTTTTTTTTTTTATTTTGAAAACTAACACGAAAAACACGAAAAACACGATTTATTTTTCATACTGGCACTTTTATAAATTTACTTTCTTAATTCCGAAAATTTCTTAAAACCATAAGGTAATCCCATTGCTGCGTTTCTTTGTGCGTCTCTAAAAGCAGTCCTTGCACTAGCTGCTGATTTTTTTTTAGTTAATAATCTACCTTCTCTAATAGGTTCATAATCGGGTTCATATATATTCGTATCTCCTTGTTTTGCACCGTAAGAAAAACCCGCATCCTTCCTTAATATGTCTTCTTGTTCTATTGGTTTAAAACCACCTCCGCTAGTTGGTAATAATGCAGTAAGAGAAACTGGTGGATTATAAGTATCAGATAATACTTGGTCGTATGTTGCTTTAACTTTTGCAATTGGTCTTTGAAATAAAGTTCCAAAACCAGCAACACCACCTACAGCACTACTTTCCCCCCCTAATGGATTTCTTAAATCTGTTTGTCTTACTTTAAAAACAGTTCCTTCTGAAAATCTATCAAATTCTTCAAAAACTGCTGTGCTGTCTAAATCAGCATAGGGTTCGTCAATGCCGTAAGTAGGAAATGTATGACCGTATAAAACTTGATGACTTCCAAAATATGTATTTTCAAAAACTGCTGGTTTTCCATATACTTTCCCACTATTAGGGTTTACATTATATCCCGACCATTGATTATCAGACATATATTTCGGCACTATTTCACCATCTGCATTATGTTCTGTAAATTCGTATCTTTGTAAATAATTTATAAAATCTAAACCACCAAAAGTATTTTGATTTTTTCTAGGACTATTTACAAACATATATGGTTCTTTACCAGCGGCAAATTGTTCTCTGCCGTCAACTAGTCTTGGCGTTCCGTCGTCTTCCCTATCTAATGACCTATTAATTATTGATTGTATTTCTGTTCTATATCTAGAATGGTCGTTTGCATCTACACTTGAATTTTGAAAAATAACTTTGGGAGTTTCGGTATGTATTCCAATTTCCGTCGTAGTTGTTGCTGGTAATTGAAATAAAGGCGAATTTTCTATATCTGTAAATATTTGCAATTGATTTCTAATTTGTTGTATTCCTACTTTTCTATTAATTCGTTCTCGTAATATGGGTGCAAATTCTGTTAATTTATTTGGGGAAATTACATATTGCCCGTTTGGTTTTCTATCATAAAATTTTTCAAATTTATATTCATTTTTTGTATCTTCTGTAAATCCAAGTTCTAAATTAACTTTTTCATCAATAAAATCATTTAATACTTTTAATGCTATTTCCCTATTTGCTGGGTTTTGTGTTAGTTGACCTTTTAAAAATTCTTGTTCTCTTGTATCTGTTAAAGTCATAAAACTACCTAAATTTTCAAGTAAAGTTTTTTTTTCGTCTTCTTGTGGTTCTGAAGTATCCATAGCAGAACTTTTCAATACTGTTCCTTCTGCCGCCCAAATTTTTCTATAATTACCAGTTTTTTTATTTTGAAATGCTTGCATTCTTTGTCCTTGGGTATAGTCTGTAGTTCCTATATCACTTTGCAATAATCTTGTTTTTTCTTTTCCATATTCTTTTACATTTTCAAACCCAAAAACTGCTGCACTATCCATTTGTGCGCTTGCAAGTTCAATATTCGGCGGCGCGCCTTTTTCTGCTACTCTACTACCAATTCTTCCTATTTCCTCTGCTCTTATATCTAAATCTTGTGGAAAATGTGCTTCTATTCCACGGTCTATCCTTTCTTGCCTTTCACCTATTTTTGCTTCTAATACGCCTTCTTGAAATGCTGGTATACTAGAGCGCGCTTCACTTGCTCTAGTAGCACTTCTATCAAAAACTCTATCTAAATGTTTATCAATATCTTTAAAACTTCCATACCTTGTGTCTGTTTGAGAGGGATTATTAATAGGTAAACCCCTTGCTTGATTTAAATAATCCTTAGCACTCAACATTCTATCTACTTTATCTTGTCTTGCTTGGTAAAATGCCAGAGCACCACCTTCCTCACTAGTTGTAATTTTTCTTAATGCTGCTCTGATAATATCTTTATCGTCTCCACTTGCCCTATGTAATTTTGTTAATAAATTTTTAAATCTATTATTTTCCAAATACCTACCTCTATTGTGTGCTCTAGTTAATTTTTTTAGGTCTAATGCATTAACTACTTCACCTGCCCCTTTCAAATGTTGTGCGCCTTCCATATAATCCTTTAATACTCTATCTACTTTACCCTTTTTTTCTTCTATGGGTTGATTTGCTTTTCTAATTTTATGTTTTGCAATTAAATCTCTATATTTACCACTAATTCTTTTTCTTTTTTCTTCGGTCTGCCTTCCTCTTTCTTGTTGCTCCGCTATATCTTTTTCTGCTAATACTTCTTTAGCAGTTTCTCTTATCATTTCACTACCAACTTCACCAAGCAATCTACTATATAAATAATTTGTTTTTTCAGTCTCGGCTGCTTGTCTTTCTTGTCTTTCTTCTTCTTCTCTTTTTGCCTTTTCTGCCTTTGCTGCCTTTTCAGTCTCTGCTGCTTCTAATGCTTTTCTTTCTGCTCTTCTTTTATCTTTTTTTGCCTTATCTCTATCTGCTTTTTCTTTTTTTTGTCTTACTTTTGCTTCTGCTTGTGTTTCTGCTGCTGCTGCACCTCCGAATTCGGGTTCGGGTTCGGGTTCGGGTTCGGGTTCGGGTTCGGGTTCGGGTTCGGGTTCGGGTTCGGGTTTAGGTTTTAATTTTTGTGAAGGTGCACCTCCTCCAGTAATAGTATTGCCTTCTTCTTTAATCTTTGCATTTTGTTCTTTTAATTTCGCCTTTTTTGCTAGTTTTTGTCTTTCTTTTTTTGCCTTTGCTGCTGCTTTTTGTTCTGCTGTTTTTTCTTTTTTTGCGGGTTGTTCTACAACTGGTTCTGCTACAACTGGTTCTATTGACGCTGCTGCTGTTGGGTGTTCTGTTTGAAATGATTGTCTTTCTTCTGCCGTTAAATCTTGTAATGAAGTCGTAATATTTTCTTTCTCTTGCGCTTTTTTTATTTTTTCAAACATAAAATACTGTTGCTGCAATGTTCCTTGTATTTGAAAATCTGCTGCACCATACATTTCTTTATCAATGCCGAGTATAGATTTTTCTCTTATATAATTAACTTTATTGGCGGATATTCCAAAAGTTGCTAACATTACATCTAATGGTGTTCCACCTAAAAGATTTATACTACTTATAAAAAGATTTCCGCTTTCACTATTTACACCCATTGATGGCCCACCAAATCTAGCAAGCCTATCAGCCCTTTTTACAAAATCAACATTACCTATTAATGTTCTAGTCATTAACTCAACAAAATTAAATGCTTTTTCTTCATCTACACCTATACCGTTTTCCTTTAACAAATTTATTATTTTTACTCTGTCCGATAACTCTTTAAAATTTTCCTCCGACCTAACCTTTTGAAAATTATTATATGCATTGTCTCTAGTTTGCTCCATACTGCTTATAAATGTTTCGGGTAATGTTTTGAAATATTGTTCTAAATTTTCATATACTCTAATTTTCTGTTCTAATAATTTGTCTTCTACTCTTAGTTTTTCTAATCGTTGGGCTTCTTCTGCTTTTTGCTTATCTTTCGCTACTTCTGCTGGTGTTCTGTTAGCTAACCTTTTTACTTCTGCTTCTGCTAATGCATTTCTTTTTTGTCTTGCTGCTTTTTCTTCTTCATCTTGTTTTTTTTTTGCTAATTTGGCTTGCAATTGCTCCTTTTTAGTTAATTTTACCATTGTTTATAAAATAATGGTAGAAAAAAATTTAAAAAAGTATATGTAGCATATAGCGTAGCAACAGTAATCAATATGCAACCATAACACTTGTCCCACTAGGTGTGGAACTAATATTAGCAGTTCTACTACAATAGACAAAGTAATCTACAGACATAGCGTCATTAAGTCGTTGAACTAATTCGCCAGCTTCATTACCTGCCCCAGCCTTATTAAGAACCCTAGCAGTTGGTCGTCTCTGATATTTCCATATAATAGGATAAGCGCCAATACTTCGCCCACCGCCTACAATACCGCCATTACCATTTCTAAGGTCAAGACATAAAGGTTTGAATTTACCTAACAAACCGCCAGCACTATCAGCAAGACGGCTCATATATGTATTAGCGTCATTGAAATATACTGGTCTAGGGACTTTAAGTGTATCTCCTAAACAATTAGTAATTTCGTCATATTGACTTGAAGGGCTCCATTTTGGTTCTTGAAATACATCGACACCGTCAATATTCACATTATACTCTTCCATATCCATACCGTCGCACCTCGCATTCAAAAATAGTTTATCTGCATTTTGAGGGTTATTATGACTAATTTGCCTTAACATATAAATTGAATGGACTTCTTTATTATCCATACCTATTCTATGTTCTACATTTTGAGTTAAACCACTATTAGCAGCGTCGTTTGCTCCAGCAGCGGCAATCTGTTTTTCAATCTTTATAATATCGGGAAACGCTAGATTTAATCCGCCTTGTGCTGCAGTCATTTCCCTTTGTTTATTCTGAATTTCACTAGGCATAATAATATAATCTACTTGTAATTTGACTTCAGTTGGAATTACATCCCCCGCAATTGAAATCTGTGAATTGTGGTTAGTATCTTTTCTAGCCATATTAACCCAATTATTACAAGTTGCAAACTCTACAGTAATAATAATCCTATAATCTTGGAAAAGAAATAGTGGAATATTCTGCCCCTTAAGACAAGGAAAAAGATTTCCTAAAGGTATACCGATTTGGTGGTTAGTATCTACATTATTAGTAATAATACAATTATTTACTTTACCGTGCACGGCGTTATTATGAACTATACCAAAATCCAAT
>Ga0181419_1000425_pt1 | contig 14665 bp, 23 predicted proteins | sample 42SPOviralmetaG_FD_130144 | JGI IMG/M metagenome (GOLD analysis project Ga0181419, IMG submission 130144) | Marine viral communities from the oligotrophic San Pedro Time Series (SPOT) site, San Pedro Channel, CA, USA - 42 SPOT_SRF_2013-04-24 | ecosystem: Environmental > Aquatic > Marine > Strait...
ACCTATGTTCTTCTCGTTATACACTCTACTGTTCTGTATCCCTGCGTTCTCTTGTATCTGCTTAAGCGGCTCTAGCAGCGCCCCCCCCAAAATCGCCTTGGCGATTTTTTTTGAGCTACTTTTTGACCCTTTTAGTAATAAACCCTCTTGATACAGAGCCAGTCCTGCCCCAGGGAGTATGCCTTCCTCTAGGGCACTACGGACTGCGCATACTGCGTCATCAACTCTATCGAACAATTCCTTTTGCTCTAGGTCTGTGTTCCCACCTACGTAGATAACACCCACCCCACCTGTGAGGGATGCTATACGAGAGAGAATAAACTCCTTGTCTATTTTCTTGACTGTTACGGAATGGGCTTCCCAGAGCTGTGCTACCCTCTCATCGATTAGCTTCTCATCCACATGAGAATCATCTTTGATTATTATACTAGAGTCTTTCCCTACGATTATCTTCTTTGCACGACCTAGGTCTTCAAAGGACATAATGCTCATGTCGTCTCCAGTCTTTTCTGAAAAATAAGTAGCCCCTACTGACAGAGCTATGTCTTGCATCAGTTCATGTTGCTTATAGCCAAAGGAGGGTGGAATTATGGCACAAAGCTTCAAGCTGTTCTTCATCACATTCGCCGCTAGGGTGTTTATGACTTGTTGTGAACAAGGCGCTACTATTAATAATTTTTTTCCTTCATTGATAATTGGTTTTAATATATTCTCAATGACAAGTATGTTGTTTATCTCTGCATCAGATACAAGGACATGTACATCCTCCATGATACACTCATCCTTTTTTTGATTGTTGATAAACAGAGGCGATGAGTACCCTCTGTCTATCTTCAACCCGTTTGTGGTTTCAAACCCGGTCTCAGACCCTTGAGCTTTTTCCACCGTTACTATCCCGTTCTTTCCTATAGATGTGTAGGTATCTGCTATTATCTTCCCTACATGGGTGTCATTGTTTGCAGATATGGTTGCCACATCCAGTAATTTTTTATCGGACACTTTGCGTGAACGCTTCTTGAGGTTGCTCACTACATCCTCGGTCAAAGAAACCATATCACGTAGGACCTGGGTTTTATTATCTGCATCTTCAAGCTCATCTATACCCTTGCGAACTAATGCTTCTGTCAGAACAATAGCCGTAGTCGTTCCATCCCCTGCATTAGCTGCAGTACGAGACGCTGCCTCTCTCATCATCTGTACCGCCAGGTTCTCTACCGGGTCTAATAGTTGTATGGACTTGGCTACAGTAACCCCATCCTTAGTCACGGTTATCCCATGCGTATGACTGGCTGACTCTATCAGTACAGTATTACCCATAGGCCCAAGCGTAGACTTTACAGCCTTAGACATTTTCGTTATTCCTTTGATTAGTTTAGACCTAGCCTCTTTAGAAAAGTGCAAGTCTTTCGGTGAGTACCCTCCAGTAGTTTCCATTCGATTTGATTTAATTAATTCAAATATATAAAAAGTTTTTTATTTCGGTGACGAGTGACGACTTTTTCTTTCCTATTCTCTCTATATAATTTTTTATTTATTTTTTTTTCTTATATACGACCCCCTTCTTTTTCGTCATTTCGTCACTTTTTAAAGTAAAGGGTTAATAATCAATTAGTTAACTGGTGACGACCTTAAAAATTTTCGTCACAACTTCGTCACTTTTGTAAATTTTCGTCACTTTATTATAAAAAAAAAGCTACCCTGAGAAGGTAGCTCTTCTTATAAACACTAAAAACTAACTAACTAATATGAATCAATTTATTAATTCATAAACCTTTCAAGCATCTTAGCTCTTTGGATTCCCTCAGCTATCTGCTCGATGTTCTTCTGTTGTTTGACCATTTTTCTAAGCTTTGCAGCTTTCTCAATACCCATCATCCCATCAGGTCGGTCATTAATAAGTCTACCATCCTTGACGTATAGACCATCTACAAAATTATCTTTCATAATTAATATTTTATTACTATGCTTATGAGTCCTAGATATAACGTGATTTCCGACCAGTCATGCTCTTCATCTTTGCCGTAATATGCGAAGCCTAGAGCAAAGCCAATTGAAATTCTATTGTGTATTTCTAAATCCCACGGCATATACAAAGGTAATAAATTTTATTAGATGTTTATAGTGTTTGGGTAATATATGCATATACGACGCAGCCCACCAAAAAAAAAACGAAAAAAAATCTGAGCCCCCCCCTGATTTTTTTGACCTTTTCTGCTGATTTTTTAGGCTTTTTTTGGGGATACTTGACCCCTCGAGGTTGGTTTTTCCTTCCGCTCTCCTTCTCTTCCGTTTGCCCTTTGTTCGGGGATAGGTGCAGACCTTCCCTCGTTTGAAACCCGCCGACCCTTTCCAGAGAAAAATTAAAATAGGGGTAAAAGTGGCTGTAACGCTTTTATTTAAAGGCGTTTACTATCTTTTTTACTCACTCGAAAAAATTAATTTGTACGATTTTTAAGTTATTTAATAGTTATTTAAAAATAATTCATTATCTTGTCAAAAATTAATCAATTCGATAATGGGAAATCGATAGGAAAATAAGACCCTTAAAGCCCTAATGAAGCAAGCAGAAGCGGACGACCTTTGAAATACTGAATCAAACAAAAACGAGTAAAAAAGCGTTTATTTTTTCGTGCTGTGAAGCACTCACAAATGACATTAAGACATTTGCTGTAAATTGACTCAGGGGCTCAGTTTGATTTTCTTACCCTCGCACATAGTTTTTAAAGTAATTAAAAACAGGTTTGCGCCTGTATAAATAGGTATTAAGCGCAAAGCGGTGCGGAAAGTGTTTAAACTCTTTCTGTGCGTTACAAACTTTAAAAATAAAATTATGAACAATTATATAAAAGATTTAGAAATTGATATTATTGATATGGTACAAAACGAAATTCTTCAAGGTTATTTTGAAGAGCGTGAATTTGAAGATAAAATTTATGAATTTGTACACGAATTTATTGATAATCAATTAATCTATTACAAAGACCAAATCGAGGTAATTCAAGAATTACATTTATACGATTTTTCTGAAATGGATAGTCCGCAAAATATAGGTCAAGTTGCTTATATGGGTATTATGGACGAATTACATAATTCAGGCAAAGTGTTTGACAAATCAAATTACAAATTTACTTTAGCAGATATCACATAATGGAAAAATTAAAAACATTACTCGTATTAATTTGGTATATAATCGCATTTATATATTCAATTTAAAAAATCGTTTCAGCGATTCAAAATAGGTAATTAGGCTGAAAGCGTCCCCGATAATATCGGGGGGTTTACAAACTTTAAAAATTAGAAATTATGCAAGCAAAAAGCAATAAAAATAAATCAACATTTAATAAAGCTATTAATTGGTTAATCAAACATAATGAAGCCAATAAATTAAGAGAAATAGCAGAAGGTAACGGCGACGAAAAAGCGTATAAAAAACATAATCGAAGATGTGAAAATACATTTGATAAATTCAGCAATTTTTTATATGAGTTACCAAAATATGAACAAAAGAAAATTTTAAACTCAAATTTATATTTATGTTAGTGGACTAAGCCACTATAAAAAGGTATTAGGCTTAGAGCGTCCCGACTTTGTCGGGGGTTACAAACTTTAAAAATTAAAATTATGATATGCAAAACAAATAAAGAATTATTAGCATTTGCTAGAAAAATTGGTAATAAATTTTATGACCTTCACGGGTTATGCTATTCTGATAAATCTAATGATATTTTTGACGAAGAAAATGATTCTTTAATAGACCAAAGGGACTGTTTTTATCAATATTTAGTTAGTGAATTAGAACATGATATTGAGAATGATTGCGTTAATCTTGATTATTACAATAAAGAATTAAACGCAAATTGGGATTTATGTAATCAAATCGAAAAGTATTTTCAAGCCGTTACTCAAACCCCAAGACCCGATTATATCTACGGATAAAAAAGTGGACTTTGCCACTTTAAAAAGGTAATTAAGCAAAGAGCGTTCAACCCTGTTTAAACGGGGTTGAGGTTTACAAACTTTAAAAATTAAAACTATGAAAAAATCTAAATTAAGCCGTGAAAATTATTTAATTGAAGCGACTGACATAATGCGTAAATCTTTATTCAAGCCAAAAGGCTATAAAGTACCAAAAGTTGAGTTATCAATTTCGTGGGCTACACGAGGAAATAAAAGCAACAAAGGTAGAGCAAAAGTAGTCGGGCAATGTTTCCCGAAGCAAATGCACGCTGGCGGTATAAATCAAATTGTTATTACGCCAAATTATGACGGGTCAACAATTAAAGGCTCTCTCGATATACTCGGGACATTAGTACACGAGTTAGTCCACGCCGTTGACAATTGCGTTTCAGGGCACGGAAAAGCCTTTAAAGATTGTGCTTTATCCGTTGGACTTTTACCCCCAATGAGAAGCACGCCCGAAAGCGAAGAATTGAAAGAGTGGTTACGAAAAAATATCGTTGACAAACTCGGACTTTTCCCGCATAAAAAGGTTACTCTTAACGGCACAAAAAAGCAGACAACACGAAACATAAAAGTTGCTTGCAATTGCTGTGAATTTTCTTTCCGTACCTCAAGAAAAAATCTTGAGATGATGATAACGGATAATTGCCCTGCGTGTGATGACGGGGAAGGCTACCTATCAGTAGCATAAAAGTAAATCTGATGATGGGTTTATTACCCGAAACTAGAGGGCGTTTAAACAACGCCCCTAGTCATTTACAAACTTTAAAAATAAATACTATGATATTAAATCTAAATACAAATATTAAACATTGGTATCTTAAAAAATATCCAATGGACGAGTTAGGCGAAGAAATAAGAAACACTAGTTTCTTGAATATCTTTAAATGTATTGACTCGGGTTACGGAAATGACATTTACTCTGAAATTTTTGAAAGTGAGGGTGAATGCGATAGCATTATCAGGGAAAGAATATTTGAAGCCTTAGCCGAAATTTTTAAAAGCGATTATAGTTACATTTATAACAAATGGCTTTATGGAATTGAAATTAAAAGTTTCAAAGGAGAAAGTTAAAATAAAAGTAAATCTGACGAGTCCTAAGTGGACGAAACGGGGGTAATGTTTAAACACCCCCGTCATTTACAAACATTAAATTTAAACTATGAAAACATTTATTTATATAATGGAAAAATATTTAACGCCTATTTTTTTAGGTATCATATTCATTTGGTTTTTTTATAATTTTTTAACATTATGAGCAGAACTAAATGGCACGGGCTTGAGCAACGCAAAGCCAATTACAGAACAAGAGAGTGGGTCAAATCACTTTCTGACGCTGACGCCAAGCGTATGAATATCAAAAAGGAAGAGTTTCCCCCTTTATATGAAGAGGGAAAATATCGAGTGTATAACGAAAGAAATACTACACCCGAGCAAAAGCGATACATTATTCGAAAACATCTAAGCGACTTTATATATCAAAATAATATATGCAAGCGTTTTGAAATAGTTTTGGAAGAGGGTTGGGATTTTGCCGAGACAATTACGCCTAACGGCACACGAGGAATTACTATTAAGAAAATCGTTTGAGCGATTCAAAACCACATTAGGCTCAAAGCGTCCGAGTTGTTTAAACGACTCGGGGTTGTATAACTTTAAACAAACAAATTATGTATTATAATTATAAAGACCTACTCGAAGAAACGAGAAACAAAGAGTTTAGTTTCGAGAGTTTAGAGACAGCAGATTCTTACGAGTTATTTTGGTTACCCGAGATTGACCCATACAAGAAATTGGAACACCAATACGGAACGCCGATTAACCCTGAGGAATTATATTATTATGACCACGACTTTGAGGAGGCGTGTGAGAATATTGTCAAAGCGTCAGTCCACAATTTAAGGATTACATTCAAGAATTATTATTTTGATGAGGAACTTATTGAGGAGTGGCAGAAGGAAGCGGAGAAAGAGATTGTTGATTAGGTTTGTAAAGTGGTCTGCACCACTATAAATAGACATTAAGTGCAGAGCGTAGAGAGAGTGTTTAAACATTCTCTCTGGTTGTTTTATTTAAAAACGAATTAAGTGTTCGCAATGCGAACTTACATTTGTATCAACAAGTCGAGATAGTCTCGATAAATTAATTTAATAAATAGAAAATTTCGAAAATTTAAAATCAAAATTATTATCAGGAGTCGTTTTAGGTAGCGACAATAAATTCAATATTGACTCATTAGTATCTTCAGAAGATATTAGGGAACTAAACATAGTGCTAGATGTGTTTGATGAGTTAGGAGATTTAGCAGATTACTTTAGTGAATACGAACATTATCACAAAGCCGACAGATGTTGTTTGTTAGCTGGAAAAATATCTGAGGTGTTCGGTTTGCCAAGTGGCAAAAAGCAATGGAAAGAATTTTTTCATCATCTTAAATTTAAAGCTATCCAAATAAAAGCGGAGGAAAAAGCAAGATATAAAGAGTTCAAGCCACTACTTAAATTATCAAAAGAAATATAAGTTTTGTTTCGAGAAGAAGAGAGGGTGTTTAAACGCACCCTCTTTTTTTTTGTAAAATAATTTGGTTATTAAAAAGTAATAATATATCTTTATCAAAATTATTCAATAAATACTAATTATGAAACACGATATTTGGAAACTTAGAAGAGAGGCTAAGGCAGCAACTGAAAGGTCAGTTAAGACCATAGTCGTACAATATGTGTCAGCTATAACGGGACTCCGTCAAGCTGATGTTATCAAGAACGCAGATAAGATTAAATTATCTGATATACTTGACGCTGAAATTATAGAGCAGAGTTTGGTTTTCGATTGGGAAAGCTGGAGAGACTTGCAACTTGCGTGTAAAGATACCAACTTAACTTAATTATGAAACAAGTAGAATTAAAAAACAAGATTCTAAACGAAGTGTTAGAAGATGTTAGGAAGTATCGAGATTACTTAGCTTACAAAAGCAAAAAGAACTCGAAGAATATCTCTCCCAAGTTTAACTTTTGGGATTTGAGAGACAGCATAGAGGAAAGTTTAAACCACTATCTGAAGACGGGGATTACTAACCCTATCATAAGAGAAAACCAAAGACTTAGGACTAATGCAGATTAACTCAGAGCAAATCGAAAAGCTAATCAAAGAGACAGAGCGTTTAAACAAGCCCTCTATGAAACTTGTTGACTCTCCAAAGAGAGAAGTCAGGAAGGTTGACAACCTATACGCAATGCAAAACTTTGCTATGGAAGAAATGTTACGAGCATTATATAAAAAATAAATTATGGAAAAACAATTAAAGGTTACGGGTGTACGATACTTTGAGACTCGAAGAGGCTTAGGGTATGAGTGCAAGACAAACATAAATGGATTGCTGATTTGGAATGACGGCAACGGAGGTGGCACATTTTTAGATTGCGACTTTCAGAATATGAATCGAAGAGAACTCGCTCAGTACGAAGAAGAGTTTTCAGAGACGGATTTAGAACATCTCATAGATGTCTACGAGGGAGTGGATTTAATTAATAAATATATATAGTTATGGAAAGACACGATATAGAATTAAAAGAAAGAGAGGATAGTATTATAAATGTTTCTTCAGAGGAAGCGTATTGTATGAACTTTCATTTAAACCTTAAGTTTGATTATAAAGGCATACAATATGAAGCAACGGCTTATTATCAAAATGGTTACGGGATTGATGACATTGATATATGGGATAACGAATTTGAAATGTTAGATGAAAATATGCACGACGAGTTATACCCTCAAGTTAGAGGTTATTTTGAAGACATGGATATAAGCGAGAAAACTATAACTTGGTAAAGAGAGCGTTTAAACAGCTTTAAAAAGAAGGTCAGGCAGTTGATATGAAAGGGTCAACATACGAAAGACGATATAAAAATGTAATGCCTGAGTCGTTCTTCTTTTTTTATTTTGTTATTCAAAAATAATTACATATCTTTGCATAAGATAATCAATGAAAAAAACAATTTGTAATAAGTGTAGAAGTCAAGAGGTGGAAGTGATACAAGAAGAGTATCACGGAGAATACACGACGCTCACTTACAAATGTTTAAATTGTAATCATATAAACACTAACTATTATGACATTATTTTCAACCCCCTTAAAAACTTTTTTGCGTCGCATACGCAGAAAGAAGTTACATAAATCATTTGTGTACGATAGTATGCTTGAACAAAGAAACCAAGCAGTACGCTTATTAATCTCTTTTGACCCCGACAAAGATGTAGAGGTCATCAGGAGGTCTACAAGAAAACCTTATTTAATTTGCAGAGTACCTCAAGGAGACTTATATTTACTTAAGGAAGCAAAGAAAAAGTTTTCTTTAGCCAAGAAGTATAGAAGGAGATTGCAATTATTAAATTTTTAAAATGGAGGAACAAATTCAGATGTATCAACATAGATTGGAAGCAATCGTAAAAAGAGTGTCAGGCACTCTTGAGAAGTTAGAAAAATTAAAAGCGTCTTCAGGCAATATGTCTTATGACCAAGAAAATCAATTAACATCTATAATAAAAGACTTAAAAGAAATACAATGAAAGAGTATATATTTAAACAATACACCGAAAATATTTGTGCCCACTTGGGTATCAATAGTTCTGATTTGTTTGTAAAGTCAAGGGAAGCGGGAGTCGTCGACGCAAGACAACTCCTGTTCTACCTTTGTCATGACAAAAGACAAATGGGATTCACAGAGATTAAATCTTACACGGACAAAGTAGGATTAGAACAAGATGTATCAAACATCAAGTACGCAGTAGATAGCTTCAAGTCGAAGCTAGAAAAAGACCCTGACCTTTTGCACATTATACAAAAGCTAGATAAGATTGAGCACTAATGAATTAGACAAAGTGTTTAAACAGGCTCGCTCTGAGTATGGTAGCGTGAACATAGACGGCGACGGGTATCAAGCGTGTGTGTACTTAGGTGTTAAGATAACCAAAGACGATATGACAGGAGAAATTAAGATATACGACCCACAAAAGAGTGTCAACTATTATGTTGAGATAGAAAAAGGATTGTATTCTCTATTCATCAACAAAGGGTGGGTAGGTGCTGTTATAGACATTACTCTTAAAAAGTATACTGAGAAACTTGAAAGGGTAAAAGTAGGTATCTCCAACGAGATGAACGGAAACCAAAGTCCAAAGAGGCTTAGGATTCTTAAGGAGACACGAGAACAAATTCTCAGAAAGTATTATAAACTAACTCAAAAACTAAATAAAGATGACTAAATTAAAATCAGTAAACATACAGGGAAAACAATATGTAGAGGTAAGCGAAAGATTAAAACATTTTCGTACCACCTACATAGGATATAGTTTGATATCAGAGGTTGTTGACATAAACGAAACCTCTATCACAATTAAAGCCACCATTTATGATGACAAACAAAACCCGATTGCTTCAGGTATAGCACAAGAGGTTAAGGGAAGTTCGTTTATTAACAAGACAAGTTATGTAGAGAACTGCGAGACTTCAGCTTGGGGTAGAGCATTAGCTAATTTTGGTATTGGAATAGACGCTGCGGTAGCTTCATACAACGAAGTAGCTAATGCAAAATTAAATAGTTCTAATACGGAGGAAGATAATAGTAAGGCTAATACGGAGGAAGATAATAGTAAGGCTAAGTCAAAGAAAACTAAGATGACTAAGGGTAACTATGCGGTTATGAAAAAGAGTGCAGAAAACCATAGGAAAAACGGCAAGACGTGGGATGAGATTCTAGGTATTATGTCAGAGAATGTAATACTAGACACTAAGTTAGTTCAGGACATGAAAAAAGAGATGTATGGAAAGTAGTGAGATAATAGAAAAGTTAAAGAACGACGAAGATTATTACGGGAAGTTTGGGTCACAGTTTTTATCCAATAGTGATATCAAAGCATTAAGAAGTGACATCAAGTCATTTAGAAAGCCGGTGCGTTTAAACGAAGCCTTAGAGGCGGGTAGATATTTTCATCAGCTTCTATTAGAGGAAGACAAAGCAAAGAACTTTCCAATGGTAGACGCAAAGACAAGAAATGCTAAAGAATACAAAGAGTATTTAGAAGAAAACAAAGTCGAGTTTGTTTTAAAAACCAATGAAGCTATGGCGATAAAAGACATAGCGGATTGGGTAATGGACGACAAGACTGCGTGCACTCAGTTCATTAGGGACTTATTAAGTAAACCTGAGGCTCTGAGAGAGCAACCTGTGATAGCTGACCTTCATGGTCATCAGTTCAAAGGGAAAGCCGACTTGATTACACAAGATGAGTCGGGTCAATATGTTATAATAGATTTCAAAACCACATCTAGTAATCCAAGTGATTTTACGAAGTGGACTCTTGATTCTTGGGGGTACAATTCTCAAGCCTATCTCTATAAGGAGATGTTTGGTATGAACTTTAAGTTCATATTTATTGGGAAGAAACCAAAAGAAGATAGTGAAGGAAATATTTATTATGATGTGTGTGAGATAACTCCGTCAGAAGAAACTCTTGATATGGGTAGGATGAGGGTTATAGAGGCACTTGAGCAATACGAGAGGTATTATGTCGAAGGTGCAACTGAAGATGTACGAGCGTCGTACACTAAGAAAGTAATTTAAATATATATTTATGAGTAATCAAAGAAATGTTATAGGAACTTTAAATATAAGTATCAACCTAGACAAGATACCAAAAGAAAAAATAGTCAAAGGAGACAAGGGTAGTTATGCTAACATGACCGCACTTATCTTTGATAGCGACGACCAATATGGGAAGAACGCAACGGCTATGGTATCGAAAACTCCTGAAGAAAGAGACTCTAAAGCGGAGACTATTTATTTGGGTAATGGTTGGTATAATGTAAAGACTATACCACAAGAGGATAATATGCCTTTTTAATTAAATTTAATTTATAACAGGAGTGAGGAGATTTTTTTCTTTTTCATATTAATTGGTTGTCTCCTCCTCCTTTTTTATTTACAAACAAATTGAAGAAAGAAGTAACGATATTTAAGAACATACTAGAAACTGACGCACCTTTTCATAGAGATGTCATGTTTATTCTTGAAAGAATAAAGAATGGGCGAAACAAAGAGTTAGTTAAGAGTATAAGAGCGGAGAAAGATAAAAGTAAAAGGAACGAACTTAAAAAGAAGTTACCTTCTATTTGTTTTTCAGGAGCATTTAACAAGCGTTCTGACGCTTCGCTAATTAGTCATAGTGGATTGATATGCTTAGATTTTGACGGCTATCAAAAGAAAAAAGATTTAGCAGAAGATAAAGCGAAGTTTGAAAAAAATAAGTTTGTCTTTGCCGTGTTTGTGTCTCCTTCAGGAAATGGATTGAAGGTATTAGTTCAAATACCGCAAGACTCAGACAACCATAAAAAATATTTTAATGCACTTAATAAACACTTTGCTTCACCATACTTTGACACGACCTCAAAAAATTTATCAAGGGTGTGTTACGAAAGTTATGATAATCAATTGTATGTTAATCAAGAAAGTAAGGTATGGGAAAAATTAGAAGAAGACGAGTACCAAGAAAAACATTTAGCACAAGGTCAACCTTTGTTAAAAATTACCGACGAAAGCAAGATAGTAGAGATTCTTGTAAAGTGGTGGCAGAATAAATACCCTATGACAGAGGGGCAACGCAACCATAATGTGTATGTGATTGCTCAGGCTATGAATGAATTTGGTATTTCTAAATCAACTGCTTCTATAATATGTAATAACTATGCGACACAAGGCTTCCCTACACACGAGATAGAGACCACAATAAACTCAGCATACAGCAAGACACACTTGTTTGGAACAAAATACTATGAAGATACTGAGACCATAGATAATATAAAGCAGAGGTTAAAAAGAGGAGAGCCAAAAAAAGATGTTAAAAAAGATTTAAAGAAAACAAACCTTCCTGATGATACAATAGATGAAGTGATTAAAAAAGCAGAAGAAGGAAAGGATGAAGAGTTTTGGACTAAGAACGAGAAAGGTGTGATTAAGATAGTGCCCTTGCTGTTTAAACGATTTCTTGAAGATAACGGATTTCACAAGTACGCACCTGAGGGGAGTAAGAGTTATATCTTTGTAAGAGTGACTAATAACTTAATTGACCACACAAGCGAGAAAGAGATTAAAGATTTCGTTCTTGATTACTTGTATCAAGTTGAAGATGTATCAATTTATAATTACTTTGCAGAGCAAACAAGGTTCTTTAAAGAAGAGTTTCTGACATTAATTAATACAATAGATGTGTACTTTATAGAAGACACAAAGGATACATCTTATTTATATTATAATAATTGTGCTGTACAGGTTAGAAAAAACAAGGTATTATCCATAGATTATGTTGATTTAGATGGTTATGTTTGGAAAGACCAAGTGATTGATAGAGCGTTTAAACAATGTTTAACAACGCATTGTGATTACAAAACATTTATAAATAATGTGTGTGCACAAAGCCAAAGTCGAACAAAGTCTATGGAGTCTACGATTGGATTTCTTATGCACGGACACAAGAATCTATCTTATTGTCCCGCAGTAATTTTAAATGATGAGGTTATTTCTGATAACCCTGAGGGCGGAACAGGTAAGGGTATATTTATGAACGCTCTGAGCCACATGAAAAAGCTAGTGACTATTGATGGAAAAGCATTTGCTTTTGAGAAATCATTTGCTTATCAATTAGTATCAGCAGACACGCAGATACTTTGCTTTGATGATGTCAAGAAGTATTTTAGTTTTGAAAGATTATTCAGCGTGGTTACCGAGGGATTGACTCTCGAAAAGAAAAACAAAGACGCTATAAAAATACCATTTAGCAAGAGTCCTAAGATAGCAATTACCACAAACTATGCCATTAAAGGAAGTGGTAACTCTTTCGCTCGTAGAAAGTGGGAGTTAGAATTGTATCAACATTATAACAAATCATATACACCACAAGATGAATTTGGAAAACTTTTTTTTGGCGATTGGGATGATGATGAGTGGTGTGTGTTTGATAACTATATGATTAGTTGTCTTCAGGTTTATCTTAATGAAGGTTTAGTTGAAAGTGAATTTGTTAATTTAAAAATTAGACAGCTTTCTGCCGCTACATCACACGACTTTATAGAGTGGTGTGGTCTTGTAAAAGATTCAGTTACCAATGATAAGTTAATGGAGGGTGTAAGAATATACAAGAATGAGTTGTACTTTGATTTTATAAATGAGTATCCTGACTATGGTCCTAAGTCTAGGATGACAATTAGTAGACAAGTTTTTTATAAATGGCTACACGCATACGCTGAGTATAAAACAGGGCAACCACCTGTTGATGGTAAGGATAACACAGGAAGGTGGATAGAGTTAAAATCGGGTACTATACAGGAACAGGAAGAAGAGGAGGAGGAGTTTTTATTTTGAAGTTCAGGGATTATCAAATAGAGATTATTGAAAAGTCGGTCACGGTTTTACAGCAACACCTGTTCTGTTATTTATCGATGGAGGTTAGAACGGGTAAAACTTTAACCGCATTAGGTGTAGCAGATAAGTTAGGTATTGATAATTTATTATTTGTAACTAAGAAAATAGCAATTAGTTCTATTCAAGCTGACTATGACAAATTAAAACCAAACTATAATATAACTATAATTAATTATGAAAGCCTTCATAAAGTTAGAATTAATCAACCTAATAGTTTTGATTTTATTGTTCTTGATGAAGCACACACGCTAGGAGCTTATCCAAAACCTAGTAAGAGGACTAAACTCGTTAAAGAAATTATATCAAAACAAAACCCTTATGTTATTTTAATGTCTGGAACACCGACTCCAGAATCTTTCAGTCAGATATACCATCAGGTGTATGCGTGTCCAAAGAATCCGTTTAAACAGTATGTTAGCTTTTATAAGTTTGCTAAAGATTATGTTAATGTTGTGCAGAAAGTAATCAACTCCTTTCACATAAACAATTATGATGATGGAAAGCCTGTAATACTAGATAAGATGAAACCATATATGATTAGTTATACTCAGAAGGAGGCGGGTTTTAAATCAGAGATTCAAGAGCATGTGTTAAAGGTTGAGATGAGTGAGCTTACTTACAATTTTGTAAAAGAAATGAGAGAGCATGGAATAATTTCGGGTAAAAAAACTGAAGAAGTAATACTTGGAGACACAGGTGTAAAGAAGATGTCAAAGATACATCAGTTGTTTTCAGGTACAGTTAAAATGGAGAGTGGTAAATATATGGTAACTGATTTATCAAAAGCTAAGTTTATACGCACTGAATTTAAAAATAAGAAGATAGGTATATTTTATAAATTTAAGGCAGAGTATGATGCTTTAAAACAAGTATACGGAGATGATTTAGCTGATGATTTAGAGGTGTTTAAACAAACTGATAAAAGCATAGCTCTTCAGATAGTGAGTGGGCGTGAAGGAATTAGTTTGAAAGAAGCTGATTGCCTTGTGTATTACAACATAGATTTCTCTGCCCTTAGTTATTGGCAGTCTCGTGACAGAATGACCACTAAAGACTCAAAGGTTAGTGATGTTTATTGGATATTTGCAGAGAGAGGGATTGAAACTAAAATATATAAAACTGTAACAAATAAAAAAGATTACACCCTCAGACATTTCAAAAAAGATTTACTAAGTTTATAATTATGAAAGAACAAAAATTAATAGAGATGATGAACAAGCTAGACAAGCTTG
>Ga0181419_1000427_pt1 | contig 14656 bp, 6 predicted proteins | sample 42SPOviralmetaG_FD_130144 | JGI IMG/M metagenome (GOLD analysis project Ga0181419, IMG submission 130144) | Marine viral communities from the oligotrophic San Pedro Time Series (SPOT) site, San Pedro Channel, CA, USA - 42 SPOT_SRF_2013-04-24 | ecosystem: Environmental > Aquatic > Marine > Strait...
GGTCCACCCAAGGCAGTTCCTAATGTAGGTGCAACAGCTCCAACTATGTTTTTTAATAATGCTTTCATTTCAGGCTCCTAATACCATTTTTTGTAATTCTTTACTTCTTCTACCAACTTGTCCATACCAACGACTGTCTTGCATTTGTATAGACATCTCTTTCCAGTTATGTTCTCTACAAGCTTTTAACATGTTACGAAACTTTGAAAGTCTTGTACCACCTAGATTAAAACACATGTTTACTAACACTCTCTGTATAACTTCTGGTAACTTTTCAAAGTCTTCCTCGCTACCAAAGACATGTATGGTTTCCTTATAATGCTTTTCAAAGTCATCCTCATAGTACATGTCTACAACTTCTTGAGTAACAGGTGTGCCAACTTCCCAATCATATTCCGGGTCGTTAGGTTGACACAGGTGTCCAACTCCTAAAGTTTTATAGCCTAGACTATCCATATAAATTTCTAACACTTCGCCTTCGTGTCTCTTTATTTCAGCTTTGCAAAGTTCTATGTTCATTATTGTTCTCCTACTATTATTGGATAAAATATTTTCCTATCTCTTTCTGCTTCTGTTGGATTATTATATCCTTTTAATTTTCCAGATTTTATATCTTGTAAATATTTTTGTTTTGCATCTTCATCGGATAAAACTTTTTTATTTTCTGGGTCATATGAAGGTATTAAATATTCTTTACCCTCGTGATTAACACCTATAATTCTCATAGTAACTGTTTTATTATTCTGAGTTAATTCTTTACCTTCAGACATTACATAATTATGAAACTTTTTAAAGTATTCTTTATTTTCAGGATGTACTAATGTAGGTCCTCCATTTACAAAACCCAATCTAGCCATTTGGTCAGAGTAAGGTTGTCCTGTAAAGGGGTCAACTCTATTAGCTGGATTTTCTTTTGTAAAAGGTACATCGTCTTTACCTTCTACTAGTCCTCCTTTAGAAAATAATGCCATAGGTTCTTTCATATCCGGTGTTACGTCTAATGATATAACTTTTAATTCTTCTGGAATACTGTTTTCTTCACCATATTTTTCTATGTATTCACCATAGTTTTTAGCTTCTTTCCTATCTTTATACATTTCTAACATTTGTTCTGGAGTAAGTTTTTCATTTTTACTATAAAGGACAGAAGCAAACTTAGGTTTTATATTATATTCTTTACCTAATTTTTTAGCTGTAGAACTTACTTTATCTGAATACAAATCTAAAAACTTTTTACCGCTACCTTCTAATTTACCTACATCAACTGTAATATCTTTTTTAGTTTTAATATCTTGTTTAACAGATTCTCTTATTGATTCTGGAAGTTCTGCTAATAACTCTTCATCAGTTTGTAATGCTCTAGTATTAAAAGTTTCACCCATTCCAATACCATCTTTATCCATTGTTAAATTTTTTAAATAATCTTTGGACTCATACATTAAAGCTTTTCCTGTATCTTTTTGAGTATTTACTACTTTAGTTAAGCCAAAATCTTTTACAATCCATTTAGCTCTATCTACTTGATATCTTCTTTTTAACTGTTCTAATGTTAAATCTTTTACTTCGTCTTCTATACTTATACTTGAAAATTCACCGTCTTTAGAAATTCCTATTCTAAGTTTTTTATAATCGTCTATAGATTTTTTAGATTTTTCATAAGCTTCTCCACCGCCTTTCAAACCTTCTCCTTTAAGAATAGCAGGGTCTCCAAATTTTTTAAAATCATCATATCTTTTATTTAAATTTTGATTAAGTTTATCTGTAAATTCATCACTCTGTAATATTTCTTTTACTGTTGGAACTTTACTAATTTGTATACTATCAACATAGTTTAAAAATTTTTTGTTTCTATTTATTTGAGTAGCTGCGTCAGTAAATGCAACTTTATCATATCCTTCTTTAGCTGCTAGTTGCATAACATCTTTCATGGCAACATCAACAAATCCTAAACTCTTATAAGGATAGTCAGGTAGGTTTCCTGCACTTCTAAAAGGTTCTAGTGCATCAGCAAGTTCAAGTATTGTCTCTTTACCGTACTCGTCTTCAAGAAATTTGGTTGTTTTTTCTAACGGACTAAAGTTAGCTACATCACCTTCTTCATAAAATCTACCCATTTTACCTCTGATAACTTCTCCAGAAGCTATTATTTGTCTTGGAGTAAGAACAGAAGGTTCAGTACCTCTTGAAATTCCTTCTACATAAGGCATATCTTTGTCAAATTTAATATTTTTGTCATATACTATACGAGGACTGATAGAGTTTGCTTTGTCTTCTATTATTCTTTGTTTTTGTAAAGGTATTTCATATTTGTATTTTTTACCAGCCTGATGTAAATCTGATTGTATTTCTTCTACAAATAAAACTTTGTTACCTTTAGTATCTACTCTATCAGAAATTCTATAGTGTAAAATTTGGTCAGCTCCTTCAAAATGATTATCTGTAAAAACTGTAGGAGTTTTAGGGTTGTCTAAATGAATTGTAATTTCTCTATAATTAGCAGCTCCTCCCATAAAAAGTCTGTACTCTTCATATTGACTACCGTGAGTTGTAGGCAAAGTATCTTCACCCCTTAAAACACTTTCAGGTACTTGAGTTTTTAAAGGAACATCTGGGTTTATATTAGAAACCGGTTCTAATAAACCTTGATTTCTAGCATAATCATTTAATTGAATCAAAGCTTCATCTCTATTTACAAAATCATCTGTAAGAAATATTTTATTATCTCCTGTTCCTACAGTAGCTTGATACCCTCTTTGACCACCGTATAAAGACATAGGAACACCATCAATTTCTCCAGTTAAATATTCTAGATTATACTTTTCTACCATATCATAAGCTAAGTCTTCAAGTTGTTCGTCAGACAAATCTTTATAACGTTCTGCTCCTTCATCTCTAAGACTTTTAAAATAGTCTAAATCTATATTTACATAGTCATTTTCTAATTCAGAAGTCATAGGTCTATCAATTGCTAATATATCTTCTACAGAAGTATTCATATCTACATCACTAGTCCTAATAGTAGGATTATCTTCACTTCTAACAACTCTATAAAGCTTTGGTCGGTTTTCTCTAACGTAGTTTAAAACTTCTTCAGGTGTAGTATTTTTAGTAACTTGTATATTGTCTAAATCTATAAACTCTAATTCTTCTTTTTTAAATTTATCTTGTTGTCTTTTAGAGCTTTTTAAAGCATCTAGAAAAGCTTGACCACTTTTATAATTATTTACATTTTTTTCAGCAAACACTTCTATACTAGATTTATAACCAGCCATATCTACCGGAACAGAATCATCTAGAAAGCTACCGCCTCCACCTCCACCCATAGTATCATCGCCTCTTCTAGCTTGTACATTTCTTAAAAATCTACTTGCTCCTTTACCAACAACACCAGCAGCAGGTATTAATCCTGTAGCTTCTGCAACTGCTATACCAGCAGATAAAGGGTCTTCTACTTTAACAGGCATTTTCTGTAGTATATTTTTTGTAGGGTTTATAAAATCTAATACAAATTCTTTAGTAGATTTAAAACTTGGTTGTGCTTTTTCTGCATATACTCCAGCTCCTGCAGCAGATAAAGGCACATTAGTAACAGGATTCATATAACCTGCCAACTGTTCTCCAATTGGTAAAGTTTCAAAAGCTTCAAAACCTTTTTTAACATCTCCCTCTTTAGTAGCTTCTGCTATTTGTCTATGAGCTTCTGCTCTTCTTTTTTCTCTTTCTATAATTTTTTCTGGTAATTCATCTACCTCTTCAGATAGTTGACTATAGTATTGATATTCATCAGCTAATCCACCTAGAAAAAATCCTTTTCTTTTTAACTCTTTCTCTTTTTGTTCCTCTTCTTCTAGTAAGGGTAGTTGACTATATTCTAAATACTTAACTGTATAAGCGTCATAAAACTCCCTGAAGTTAATGTTTTCAAAATTTAAATCTTTATAAGCTTGTTCTAATTTCTGGTCACTAATTTTTAAAGGAATATATTCATTACTAGAATATAAAAAAATACTCTTTTCATCTTTAGTGTAGTTATTTAAGTTTTCTTTTACTAAAGATTCTATCTTATAAGGGTCTATGTCAAAATGTTTAACAGCATCTAACATCCTTTTACTTTTTACAAACTCTCTATAGTTTTTATTATTTTCTTCTTCGTACCTACTTAAAACACTTTCGGCTTTCATGTTCTTAGTTATAGAACTATTTACATTATCTTGATATACTTTTCTAGCTCTATTTAAATCTCTTAACTTAAAAGAAAAATCATTTTTAATTTTATCTGGATTGATAGTAACTAGCCTTTGACCAGTTAGTTTACCTAACAATTCTTTTTGTAAAGATGTTTTACCCTCTTCAATTCTAATAGCTTTTTTACCACGTGTTAAACTTGCAATGTCTGTTGCTTCTCTAGGTAATACTTTTTCTAAAATATGTCCTAAAGCAACATCCATATTATTAGCTACTTCTGCAAGATTATTATTATCTACTCTTTCTTCCCAAACTAAAGGTTCTTTAGTAATAGGATTAATAATTTTTATATCAAATCCTTCTTTAGTCTTACCACCTCTAACAAGAATATCTGTTACAGCTTCTGTCAATAATGCTTCATCAACAAATGGTCTTAAGAAAAATTCTAAACCTTCAATAGTTTGCCCAATAATATTTCTATCTACAGTCTCCATACTTTCTGTTGGGTCAGTTATTAAATTTAAAATGTTTCTAAAGTTATCTGTAACAGGAGCAGAAGGGTCTGTGTACGTTAAATCTATGTACTGAATGTTTCCCTTATTATCTTTACTAAATAATAAAGCACTGTTCTTTGACCAAGGAGCAAGATTTAAATCTCTAACAGCTTTTTCATCTTCATCTGAAATTCCAAAAGCTAACTTACTAAAATCTGTTAATCCTTTTGAAAATAAATATGTTGTAGTAACTTGAGAAGCTAACCTGTTCATTCCTCTATCTTGAATAACTTTGTTACCAGACCTTAACTCTTGTGCAGCTCTCATAGTAGTATTGTAATTATTACGAAACTGTTCAGCAGTAAATGAGAAGAAGTTACCTATAGGAAGTTTTCTTAGTTCTTGCAATCCGGGAGCTATTAAATCATATGTAGGCATGGTAGCTCTAACTACATCTGCAGCTTCTTGTTTTAAGTCTTGCAAGTTTCTTCTTGCTAAATCAGGATAAGCTTTTTTAAGTGTGTTAAGTTCTTTATTGTAAGCTACAATTCTCCACAAATCGTCTTCTGCTACATATATAGAAGTAGCCTTACGTCCTGCTTTTTTAAATATTTCAGGAAATTTAGACAGCATGTTTTCATTAGGATTAGCAGCTAAATCATTTATAAGATTTTTAAATTCACCAACTCTTACGTTTTGGTTTACTATTCCTAACCTCTGATAGTCTTCATATAAATCGGACAATACTTTATTCTTCTTTGTAGCATCCATAGTAAATAAATCATTACTTAAGATTTGAGAAGATTTAATAGTTTCATCAGTAAACGGATTAATACCGTTCCTCATTAATATAATACTACCACCTAAAGTATTTCTAACGTGAGTCAAACCGTTAAACACAGTTGCTGCAGCTTGTGAAGAACCTTTAGCAGTTAAAAAGTAACCGTACATTCTTTCTAAAGTTTGTCTAGTCTGTCCTTTATTACGAGCCATAGTATTAAACAACTCTGCAATTTCTGGTGTTGTTCTTAAACCATCTAGTTGTAAAAACTGTTTACCTTCAATTGTTGCAGCTTTTAAAGCTTCGTCAGGAGCTTTAGAAAATTTACCAGTTTCTTTAAAAAACCATTTACCTAAACCTTTTTCATATAGGTCATCATATAATTTGTAATTAGTAATCTGTGTTCCAAGAGTATCTAAAGTTCTAAAGACTGCTAACGAAGCATCTACTTCTTCAGCACCTAATAACTTTTGTATAGCAGGAGCTATGTTTTTTCTTTGTTGAAAAACAACTTCATTCTTTTTAGTTCCAAAGACTCCGTTCAAATGAGCTACAATATTGTTATAACTTTTATCATCTCTTTTAATAATTTCATTAACAACTCTTCTAGCTTCTTGTTGTTGAAAAGGAGTTATGTTTTTCGTGCCTTTAGCTTTTTGAATACTAGCTGCAATAAAATCTGTAACCTCATCTATAACTTCTTGAGAAGGTTTCCAGTTTTTATTCTCATAAAACTGATAAGTTTTTCTTAAGTAAGAACCCATGTTTTCCTCTATTACTTTTTTCATTTGAGGAGGAACATAATTTGATTCAAGTAACATCTTACTTAAATTTTTAACTTCGTCTTTAGCTTCTTTTGCAAACTGCCTTAACTCTGGATTTTTAGGTAAATTACTAAGTGTTTTTTCACCTGTGAAATATTTATTTAATATATCGTCTATTTCTTTTTCAGAAAATTTAGAAGTCTTAGCAGCTTTACTAATTGATGTAACTAACTTGGCGTGTATCTCTGAAGCTCTTTTAGACCATGCTATTTTATTATAGTCTGCACTTTTTAACATTTTAAACATTTCATCAGAGTACATTCCGCTAGTTGTTAAAAAGTTTTGATACAGTCTTTGTACTCCTCTGTATCCTTTATTCAAAGTTTTGTAAGTTAAACTATCTTTACCAAACTTTAATACATCCTCATTGCTAATATCTTTAATAATAGGAACTTCAGATACATCTTTTTTTCTAGCTGATTTAGTTTTAGATGCACCTGTAATCAAAGATTTAAAACTTTCTTTTTGAGACTGACTAGAATTTTTTACAGACTGTAACATTTGTAAGATGCCTTCTTTTGTCACTTTTAAAGTTCCAACACCTGCAGATATAATTCCTGAAAAAGCTAAACCGTCTAACAATAAACTAAGTCTACGTGCTTCTTCAGGGCTATCTTCTGTAGTATCTAAATAATTTAAAACTTCACCCATTAAATTATTATCGTTACCTATATAATTACTTAAAGATGATGCAACATAAGTAAATTCAGGATTATCAGCAAAAGTTACTTGAGCAGCTAGTTCAGCTCTTCCTAATGTTTTACCGGCTCCTAATAATTTTTTAGTTGTTTCCTGCCTAGCTTCTTTAGCTAGTTGAGCTTTTGAAGGTCTTCCAACTTTCCTAGTTATTTTTTCTGGTACTTTCTGTGCAGTCTTTGTAAATAAAGTAGTAGGATTTCTAGTAACAGCTAAAGCAGTTACATATTCTCCAATAGGTTTTAAAATTTGACCTGCTGTTGTTTCAGGCTCTTGAAGTTCGTAGTAAGGTTTACCTGTTTCTTTATCTTTTTTTTCATCCCAAATATCTCCTAAACCAACAGCTCTTCCAACATCCCTAAAAGCTTTATCAGTTCCTCTTCTTATTTCTTTTTCATTAGGAGATAGTTTAGCTAAAGTATTTAATAAAGGACTAGGATATTTTTCTGCTGCAAACCTTGCTCCAGCCAGAGAACCACCAATAGTTTCAGATAACCAAGGAACGGTAGTCTTTCTAAATTCTTTTAAAGGTATATCTTTATCCGATTCTTGTATTAAATAATTCTCAATGCTTTTATCTAACGAACCACTAGAGTTTTTTGTAGCGTACTCAAGAAACTCATCAAACGTATACTTGTTATAAAAGTCTTCATAAGAATTGTAAAGAGTTTGTAATTCTGTTAAATCAGACTGTAACTCTCTTTTTTGAGATTCATCTGTTTTATATTGTTCAAATCTAGATGGCATTAAAATGTCCTATTATCTAAAAGGAGTATCAATATTCATATTTTTTTGTTTAAAAGCTGGAGGTACTTTTGTAGCTTGTGAACTTATAGGTGTTTGATTAAATCCATAAGTCATTAAACTTTCAAAAACATCTGTTCTGTTTCTTCTAAACTGTTGTTCTTGTAACATTTTTATTTCTTTAGTAATTTGACTTTCATCTTGCGGATAAGAATTATAATCATATTCAATTTCATTTAAAAATGTTTTGGTATCTTTACTAATCTGACTACTGATTTCTTTAGGTAAAGTTAAAACAAAATCTCTATTTATTCTTGTTCTATTAATCTCTGTACTAGCAGCACCAGAAGTTATTTCCTTACTTAAATCTATTAAAAAATTTAATCTATACTCTTCTTGTAAATCATTTGGATTTCTAATACCAGCAATTCTATTTACTGTAGCTTCAGCAAACTCTGGCATTTTTTCTTCAATGTAGTTTTCTCTTTCTTTACCTTTTAAATCTCTAACATCAGCTACTATTTCTGCTAACTCTTGACTTGATTCTAATACATCAGCAGTCGTATCTGCAACACCAAGTTGCCTACGTATATAATTAAGTTCTCCAATATCTGTTATTTTAGGGTTAGTAGTAGTAATATCTTTAGTTGCACGATATGTAGCACTAGCTTGTTTAATAGTGTTTGAAGCAGCAATTGAAAATTTATTATCTATTATAGATTGCGTAATAGTTTTATAATTATTATATGTTTTTATATCAGAATCTTTAAATCTTGTAATAACTTCATTACGTATTTCAGAACTTATATCTTCTCCGTAATCATCTATTAATAAATCTCTAATGTTATCTTCGTTTATAGTTGTTTTATTTTTATCTAAAGCTTGTAATTCTGCCACGTTTAAAGTTCCTACAGTACTAACTAAATTTGTACCTCTTTCTAAAGCTTTATTGTAAAGTGATTTAGCTTTTTGAGTTTTAATTTGTATTTCTTTATCTCTTTCTTTAGCTCCGGGTAAAAATCCAAAAGCTTTATGGACAAGACTGACATTTCTAGGATTACTAATTTCTTCTTTTTTAGCTTTAAAATAATCGTTTATAGGTTTATTAAATGTTTCTTGAGTAGTAAGTCTTGGAGCATCAACATTGTAACTTTCTAAAAATTGATTATGTCTTTCATTTGACCAATCATTTTTCCATTCTTCTTTAGCAGATTGTCCTCTTTCTTCATCGTCAAAAAAACTTTTATCTTTTCTATGAGCTTCTACTTTATAAAAAGCTTTTTCTGCTTCGTCTTGATAATAATCATATGCTCCTCTACTTTGAACTTCATCATATTGATTTTGTTTTTTTAAACCTTGTTCAAAAGCATAAGCTCTATTTTGTAATGCAAATGTTTGTTGTTCATCATTTTCTTTTAAATTTTTTAAAACTTTAGACTGCATATTAGCTTCTTTAGCATTAAAAAATAACGTAGCTAACAAAACATTTCTAGCTCTACTATCTTTTTTCTTACCGCCAGATAAGTAAGCTCCTGCTATATCTCCCCAACTTGCACCTGAACTTCTACCTAATAAACTTGTATAATCTTTATCATCTGCCATTTTATTCCTCTCTATCTAATAAACTTTTTGATTGTGTTTCTTCTTCAACTTTTTCTAACAAGCTAGGAGCTAATTCTGTTTCTTCTATTATTTCTCTAATATCTTGAGGTACTGACTGAGGACTTACTCTACTAGCAGCTATTTGTTTCATTTTATCTAATTCGTTTATACCACCTTGTAATGTTTCTATAGCTTTATCTCCAGACATTTCTACAGGAGTTTCATCATCTCCAGCTTCTAATGAATAAGGTATGTCTGCTTTTTCTGCAAGAGCCATAATCATAAACATCGTTGGCTCCATTAATAGTAACATTAAATCAGGACTCCATTTACCTTCTAAAAATCCAGAGTATAAAGTAATAGAAGCAATATCTATAACTCCAACACCATTACTAAGCGATAGTAAAAGATTTGTAGTAGTTTCTGGAACTGTTAAAGTTTCAAACACATACAACATAGCTTCTTTAGGATTTGTATACTCTACAGGCTTTTCCCAATTGTAAGGTTGGTCTGGTGCATTAGTAAGACTTTGACCCGGTATAGGTCTGCCTTTTTCTAAACTGCCTTGTATAAAGTTAATTGCTTTTTCTGAAACTGCCATAATGTTTTCCTATATTTTATTTACCTTCCCGGTATTTGAGATGCTAACCCCATTTCTCTAGCTTGTTCTGCTACATAGTGAGGAGAAAGAGTACCATAATATAAAGATTGATTAAGTTGATTAAAGTTTGTAGCTTGTAAATTTGGTATTTGAGATTGAACTTGTCTTAATATAGCATCTTGTGCAGGTTCAAAAGCATCAAAGCTAACTACTCTACCATAACCACCTTCATCTATAGGCTCTCCTTGTACAGCTTGTAAAGCTAAGTTTGTTCCTACAGACCTAGTAACGTCTCCAACAAATGTAGAGTCTTTAGGTAATAAAAACTCTTTTGTTTCTACTCCCACTTTTTTAATTTTATCAACAGCTCCTAAGTCACTAAAAGGAGTATCAGTTAATTTCAACTTAGGAACAGTTGGAGGGCTTACTACAGCTCCAGCTCCCCCTTGTCCTGTTACAAGAGTTCCTGTTTCAACACCAAAACCTCCTCCAGCTCCTACTGTTTCTGTATTTATAAATTTTTCAGCACTACCAACAACAGAGTCTGAAGCAAAAGGATTCATATCTTTTAATTTACTACTAAAACTATCAAACCATCCTCCTTTACCTCCAAACAAAGCTTTAGCTCCACCCCAAAACATCATAGATAATCCTATGCCTCCTAAGATTTTACCAAACTTTCCACCCATAAGTTTTTTTACTTTCTTTTTAATTTGTTTAAACTTTTTTCTTAAAAATCCCATATTAATTTCCTGTTTTTATGATAATGTTCTTCCATATGAACTACCTATTGTAGTTAATAAATTATTTAAATAATCATCGTATCTTTCGCCCGGCTTACCTTCGTTAGCAATAGCTGTAGCAATGATTTGAGCTTTTCTATTTTCTTCATTTTCATAAGCTCTGAAATCAAAATCAGCTTGGTCTCTTAATTCTTGCCAAAGAAACGATAAATTTTGTGAACTAAAGTTAAAAGCGTTCATAGCATTTTGCATATTAATTTGATTCTGTGCAGCAGTATTAATTGTGTTTGCTTGTCTTCTCCACTGTACGTTTGAAGCTTCAACAGTTGCAGCATTCTGTGCGTTCCAACTATTCCTTGCAAAATCTTGTTGAGTATTAAATTGGTCTACTTGAGTTGTAAGCTGTGCATTAAACTTTTCAGTATCAGCATCTCTACCAGCTCTTCTAGCTTCAGCAGCATTTTCTTGAGTTGCATTAAACTGACTCATTGCATTAGATTGTGAAGCATTGTACTGGCTCATCTGTGCATTAAGACTAGCCATAAATTGATTTGTTTGATTTTGACTAGTAGCACCAAACTGAGCTGCAGCATTTTCAAAAGACTGATTGCTTAACAATCTTTGTTGATTTTGTTGAGCTTCTAACACCCTAGCCTGTTGTTCGTTATTAAGATTAGCCATATCTACTTGTAAAAAAGCTTGTGCATTTTGTGCAGCTAGTTTAGTTCTAGCATCTAAGTTCGCTAAATCCATTGAAGCTAGTGTAGTAGCATCTTGCATAATAGCTTGTTGGTCAGCATTAAAATTACTAAGAGTAGCTGTTTGCATAAACTTACTATCAGCTAAAGCTTTCTGTTGGTCAAAACTAAACTGAGCCATATCAAGATTCGCATTAATCTGAGCATTGGTCATTCCAGTTTGTTGCTCATTTGAAAGCTCTGCAAGTCCTAACTGTTGTGCTAAGTCTGCATTCTTTTGTGCAACTGTTAATCTTTTATTAAGATTTGCAAGTTCCATTTGATTTTCAGCAGACATGCTTTCACTATCAGCTTGATTCTTAGATGTTAAATTAGCTAAAGAAACTTTTTCACTTGCACTAAGTTTAGCCATATCAGCATTTTGTAGTAGCTGTTGATTTTGAGAAAGAACTTGAGCAGTTGTATTTAACTCTTGTAGTCTAAATCTATTATCTTCTGTAAAGTTAGCTGCATCAGTAGCACTTCTTTCAGAAAGATTTGCAAGTTCCATCTGCTGCTCATTAGCCATATTAGCTAAGTCCATCTGTTGAGCCATAGCTGCATTAGTTTTTCTAAAGTCTACTAAGTTTTGCAAGTTAGTCAGTCTCATTTGCTGCTCACTGCTCATGTTAGCTCTAGAAGTAGTATTACGTTCTGATAGTTCAGCTAACTCTACTTTTAAACTTGCATCAAGATTAACTTCTTCCATACGAGCATTAAGCTCTGCTTGTCTTACAGCTCTCTGAACTTTAGCGTTTAGTTCAGATAATCTAAATTGATTATCGGCTGTAAAGTTTGCACTATCTGAAGCAGCTTTTTCTTGTAAGTTAGCTAACTCTACTTGTTGCTCATTAGACATGTTTGCCAAGTCCATTTGCTGTGCAAAATTAGCATCGGTCTTTCTAAAGTCTATAAGAGTTTGCAAGTTGGTAAGTCTTTCTGTTTGTTCTGCTGTCATTGTATCTCTAGCAGCAGCATTTAATTCAGAAATGTTTTGCATCTCAATCTGTAGTTCACCAGAAAGATTAGCTTTTTCCATGTCTTGTTCTAAGTCAGCTTGTCTCATAACTTTAGCAACTTGAGCATTATAACTTTGTAATCTTGATTGCTGCTCTGCAGTCATGTTTTGACTTTCTGCAGCGTTAAGAGCTTGTAAGTTTGCTAAGTCCATTTGAGCATTAACATTCAATGTAGATATTGCTGCTTGTTGTCTTTGTGCAGATTCTTGTTGAGCACGTTGTTGACCTAGTTGAGCATTAAGAACATTGACTTCTTGTCTTTGCTGAGAAGTAGTCATAACTGCTTGTTGTTTAAAAGTACCTTGTTGTATTTTAATCTGTTGTGCCATGTCAGCAGTTTGAGAAGCAGCAGTCTGTCTGTTAGCAAGATTCTGCATTCTAAGTTGCATACTAGACTGAGCCTGTTGCAAGTTAGCTGATTGTTGATTACTTAAATTTTGTTGTGCTCTAGTTTGTAAAGCTTGTGCATTGCTTTGTGCAATTGGTAAAGCACTTTGAATAATAGCATTGAATAAAGCATCTCTTCCAACTGTTGAAGCACTTAAACCTCTTTGAGCCATCATTTGATTAACAGCATCTACAGCAGGTCTTGCCCATATTGGAGTTTTATTTTCTTCTATACCTGCTAATAGCCCCGACATTTGAGTAGATACTAAAGCTTCTTCAGGCAGTGCAGCAATAGCAGCAGTAACTTCTACAGGTTGCTCATCTATTTGAGCTTCTACTGTTGCAGGGTCTTCAGTAATAGCAGCAGTTGTTTCTTCGGGAATATTAGCTACAACTTTCATCATGTCTTCAGCAGCAGCAACACGGTCTTTACCAGTAACTGCTTCCATTGATGCAGCAGCCATTGTAGGTATACCGCCTATTTGAGCAGCATCGCCTTGAGGTGGAGTTCCTGTAATAGCGTTACGACCTTCTAAATCTACTGAAGGTGCTGTTCCTAACTCTTGAGCTATTTTAGTTTTAGCTTCTGCTACTTGGGCTACTCTAACAGCAGCCTTTTCAAAGTTTGGAGTACCATCAATTTCTGTATCGTTTGCTTGAGGAGTAAAATCAGCACCATAATAAGTAGCTTTAGCAGCTTCTTCGTCTGCAGTTTCTTCTAATACATTTCCTTCTCTTGTAGCAGCAGTTCCAGTTTGTGCAGTTCTTGATGCAGCTTTTTTATATTCTGGAAGATTTTCAAGATTTACACCTCTTTCTTTAGCAAGAGCTTTTAAAGAGTTAAGTTCAGAAGTACTGATAACTTGCCCTTGTCTAGTATCAGCAGTAACGTCAGATACAGCCTCTACTTTTTCGGATGGTTTAGGTTTAATATAAGGAACTGTAGAAAATGTTCTAAGACTTCCTCTAACCTCTGGTGTTAAAGCTTTTTCTATTTCTTGTCTAGCTATTTCAGCAGCTTGTGTTGGGTCATTCTTTGCAATTTCTTGAACTCTTGCAGTTATTCTATCTTTTAATTCTGGAGTAAATTGTTGTATAGCTTCTTGAACATTTGCAGGTTGATTTTTTATAATAGCTGAAAAAGTATTTGCTGTTATTTGTTTATCTACTACTCCTTCTTTAATAACTTCTCCTTCTGTAACTGTTTCAGGGGCTACATCTTTTGCAGTAGTTACTCTAGCATCTTCACCAAATCTCTTAACCATAGGTGTAGTTCTTTGAGCTATATCTTCTTTTACAGCAGTTCCTGCTTCTTCAGATACTCCCGGTATTGTAGCAGTTGATGGCATTACTCCAACCGCACCTGCTTGTACTTGTTCTGCAGTTTGAGAGATACGTTCTGTTCTTTCTGTTCCTGCAGTAGTATCTCCTAAATTCATTTGAGATTGTGTACCTGTTTCACTAGTACCACCACCAGTACCGCCACCAGTACCACCACCAGTACCGCCACCAGTACCGCCACCAGTACCGCCACCGGGACCACCACCACCCGGAATATCTATAATAAACTCTTTTTCTCCGGGAAAACCAGTCTTTCCACCCTGAACAAACCCTACTCTACCACCTTTAGACATATCTAACCTATCAGCAGTAACGTACTTACCTTTATACTTTTTTAATCTTTTCTTTTGTTGTTTTTTTCTTGCCATAGTTATATACCTATTTTACTTAACTTCAAAGAGTTTGTCAAGCTTTTCTCCGATTTTATCTATCCTATCCATGAGGATTCCCATGTCATCTTTTAATTCGTTTTTGGTTACATACTCTCTAGCTATCTCTTCAC
>Ga0181419_1000429_pt1 | contig 14644 bp, 14 predicted proteins | sample 42SPOviralmetaG_FD_130144 | JGI IMG/M metagenome (GOLD analysis project Ga0181419, IMG submission 130144) | Marine viral communities from the oligotrophic San Pedro Time Series (SPOT) site, San Pedro Channel, CA, USA - 42 SPOT_SRF_2013-04-24 | ecosystem: Environmental > Aquatic > Marine > Strait...
ACTACTAATTCTGTCAGATGCGTAGCCTATTCCAGTCTTACCTCCAACAGAGGGACCATCTAGCAAAGCCTGATCACTTACTCTTACCAAGGTATCTTTAAGAGATTTTGGCATTGGCGTTGTTAATAGTTTAGTTCTAACATCTGCAATTAAATTAGGATTCCCCTGAGCTGCTGTTATCTGACCATGCAGGCTAACAAAGTCGCTTACCATTCTTGGAGTTGCTTGCTCTATATTAGGAGGATTAAGTAAATCATTCTTTAAAGTTTTAAAAGTAGTTCCATTAATTATGCCTTTATCTAAAGCTGACTGAAGATCTGTTAACTTTCCATTTGGTGTTTTTGCATTATAATCAGAATTAGTATTGTAAAAGTTATCAACAAAATTGTTACGCTCTTGAGTTTGCATACCCTTTACAAATGTTTCAAACTCTTTTAAATCTTTTGAAGTTAAATTAAACTTAATACTATCTTCAGCAAGATTAACCCTTTTCACAACATCACTAGGTGCTTTGCTTTTCCACTCAGCTCCGTAATCCTTTTCAAGACTTGGAATTATTTTAGCTAAATACGCTTGGTTTTTTCTCTGAACAGCAATATTATTTAATGTTCCCTGAACATCACGAGCAGCATCAGTTCTATATATTTCCATCTTTTGAAGCTCTTCTTGTTCTAGTCGTTCTTTTTCTAATTTAAACAGACGCAGATCTTCTGATTGTTTAAATCCAACTTTTAACTTAGCAGCAGTTCCATAATCAATTGTTCCATTTTTAACCCTTTGATCTTGTGCATAGTTATACTGCTCAATAGCAGATGTAAAAGCTTCAGCCTTTTGACTTCTAGGATCTGTAGTTAAGTTATTTAACTCAGCTGATGCCGCTAGGTCTACAAATTGCCGATCAGATTCTTCCCTGCTAATATCAGTGATTCTTTTTAGAGTAAGAACATTAGTATCATTTAAACCCTTTTCAAAAGTAGGATTAACTTTTCTCCTTGCACCCTTGCTTAACTTAGAGGTTTCAAAGGATTGCCTTCTTTCCCCTATGTAATTTTCTTGCAGTCGTTGAATAACATCTGCATTCGTTTCGTTTTCGATTGCAGATAAGTAGGTTTGTTGTGCATTAGCATTTTCTCTATTAAGTCTAATTAACTCACCTTCATCACGACGATCTGTATATTCTTGGAAGGCTACATTAGCAGACTCACCCAAAGAAGAAAACAACTCAGCCGCAGCTCTGTCCTCAGCACCAGCTGTTTGAATCATAGCAGACTCTAACCCAGATGGCATTTGAGATAACTCTGGTGATCTTAGTCTAGTGTCCTGTTGAACTCTTTTTAGTTGTATAGCCATTATGTTGTCCTTCCTTTAGCTAGTGCTAATCCTGCAGAAGCTATACCCGAATACAAAGAAGCTGTAGCCTGTGCGTCTACACCAGCTAATTGTGCCTGAGATTTTAAGTTAATAAACTCTCTTTCTTGCTCTGACCTAGCAGACTGAATATCACGATCACGAATAACCAAGTTGTTATTCATTTGCCTCATTGTTGCATTTGCAATTAGTTGTTTTAAATCACCACCAGATTGTGGGTCTCTAGCTCCACGAGCGTACACATTCATTTCATCCAGTTGATTTTTATACCTTGCTTCGGTATTAACTGCTGTAGTTAAATAAGAAGCAGTCTCCTCTGCTGCGTCTCGATTATATTTATTGATTGCTAAATTATAATCACGAATAGACTTAATTATCTTTTCTTCTTTTTTTCTAGCCTTGCTATCAAAGTAGCCAGACAATCCGCCTAAAATTCCACCAACAATTCCACCCACTGGTCCACCAACCATTGCACCTGTAGTAGCACCACTAGCAACACCACCTGCTATTTCCCTAGCCATTACGCTCCCTCCACATCAACATTAGAAGTAATACTTAAAACTGTCATAGGATACGGCAGATCTTGTTTAACTTCAATTAATTTTTCTCGTTCAAAATCCGTAGCAACAAAAAACCTTTGCTCGCCAGCTCTTAGGGTTAATGCTTTACCTACACTATCTTCTGTAGAAGCAGCTGAAAAATTACTCAGTTGTCTACCAGACTCTCCAACCTTACCAGCAATAGTATTAAAGAACTTAACAAATATTTTAGAAATAGCTTTAACACGACCTTGAGATATTCTACCAACTAAAGATGGCTCTATAGGCATAGGAGACACTAAAGATGTATAATTTAATCCTGTTAGTATTTTATTGTAGTAATTATCCAATGTAACTTTACCATTAATATCAACAGTCTTATTTCCTATAAATGAGTCATCACCCAAAACCTGAACAGTTTTACCTTGAATATGACCAAGCCCTGTTACCTCATTATAAACAAACTGTACTGTCGCACCAGCCCCAAAGCTAAGGTTATAAACTTCTATACCAATCCAATTAATAGACTCTTCCCACCACGGAATATTAACTCTATTTGCAGGATTTAAAATAGAAGAACCCAAAGTTTGTTGGTTACCAGTATTTGCTTCTAGTAAATCCCACGTGTAATTTTGACCATCAGTTGTAGTTAAAAGTATTTCTGATCCCTCAGCAGAATCTTTTAATACCCATTTATAGCTACGATATGTTACAACATCTCCTACAGGATTTCCCATAACTACTTTTTGCCAAGTTTGTATTCCTAAATCAACTAACTCCCAAGTTCCAGCGTATATGCCTGTGCCTTCTGCTATAATTTGGTTAGGAGTATTATATCGAATGTATGCAGAGTTATCTGTTGCTTTTATTTTAAATGTGTTAGTAGTACCATCAGATACTCTATATGGTGTTTCATTTAGCTGGCTAGATATAGTACCACTAAGCTTCACAAAGTCACCATTTGAAAATCCGTGTGAGTTGCTTGTTATAACAATATCAGTAGTAATATCAGAAGAACTAATTGATTTACTAGCACCACCATCTAATTTTTTACCAGAGTCTACATACCAATCTAAATCTTTTCTTAAATGAAATTTTTCAATACAATATCTTGTTTTACTAATAACATCCCAATCACCAGAATTAAATGTGTTACCACTATCAGCACCCGCTTTTGATTTATACAAAACACCTTCATAAGACACAATGTTACCAGTAACATAAGCGGTATTAGGAGTCCAAGGTGTTCCTATAAAATCTCTTTGTACGCAAGCCCATACTAAATCTTCTCCATCTCCAGAGATAGAATCAGCACTATAAATCTTTCCATCCGTATTTACTCTCGCCCAGCCACGAATATTATTGCCACGATCATAACTTAATGTAGTAGCAGTGCCATCCTCTAATATACACCAAACAATTTGTTGAGGTTCTTTTTGTACAAATAATTCTGCAATCTTGCCAGAGTTAATATCTTGACTAAGGAAGTTGAGGTCGTTTCCTAAGAATGTATTCTCTGACTGGCTATACACAAGCTCACGCAACTTTAATTTATCCCTCTGTGCATAAAGGATTGTATCGTTAGCTAACTCAGCTTGTAGTGCCGCAGCACCATAAGCATTTTCTACTCGTGTTACAATATTGCTTTGTGTAATAAGAGAATCACTATCCGCAGCTTTAATTGACACAGAGCTATCCGTTGTTCCTAAAAATAAAAATTGTTTTCCCTTTAACCATCTAGGTTCCTCTGGCGTGTCTATAACTCTTTTAATGCCAGACTTAGGAAGTGAACCAGTTAGGAAATTATATATCTCACCAAACACAGAACCAAATATTTCTGCTGGCTCGTTAATAGAACCTGTAAGCCAAAGTCTGTTCTCAAAAAATTCTGATGCTGGCGGGTATCCACGATATCCACTAAACGCTGCTTCCGACCATCTAGTTGTAGCAGCACCTGAGTCAGAACCACTCTTGCCTAATTTAGAAACAACAGTTGCAGTAGCCGCTGAAGATGCCTCAATCATTGGGTTAGAATCTAATGTAATTGTACTTGAACCAGAAAGAGTAACTTCAAAAGTATTAGTTGCAACATTACTAATTTGAAAGTTAGCATTAGGTTGAGTAGAACTATCACTAGAAATTAATCCAGTCAGTAAAACATAATCATTATTAGCCAACCCATGACTATTAGCTGTTACTGTCATAGTTCCACTTGAGTGAGTAGCACTTGATATTACTTTACCGCTGCCTAAAACACTAGCAACTTTTACAAGACCTTTATGAACTGTATCAGTTACTTTTAATGATCCACTTAATGTTCCACCATCACGAACAAAAACCAATCTAAGTTCAGTCCCAGCAGCTTCAGGTTCTGATGAAGCGTATGTAAAGTTTCTAGCTTCACTCTGAGAGTTAGTATCAGCTATAACAATATAGTTTACAAAGTCATTATCATCTGTACTATTTATTCGACGCTGAATAATTAAACTTCCATACCAAGGTTGGTTACTGACTGGAAAGCTAGTTTCTAATTCCCAGTTAAGAAAGCTAACATCAAGAGCTGTGCTTGTAGCACTAGAGTTTACACTTTCAAAATTAACAGATATATCAGCAGCATCTCTAATATGCTCGATAGCCCAAGTAGAACCAATATGACTTCCATCAATAGTGTTGTTATAAAATATAGCGGCTGATGCATCTATATCAATAGTTCCTGTTTTAGCAGATGGTTTAATTGTTGTAGCAGTTAAATTCTCTTCTAATAATGGAGGATACGCATAGGATATTTCTTCTACAGTAAAAGATGGAGTAATAGTAGTACGCCTTAAAAGTTGCGGAGGATGATTGTGAGATGTTAAAACAAGAGTATCATACCTTCTGGTAAATTGTATATCTCTTAAATCTGATTCAGTATATGGAACTGTACCTGTTACAGTAACAGGAATAGTAGCCCCATCATAATGAACCCTTGCATATCCAGCTGCAGCTACACTATCATAACCTATTTCAATAATGTATTGAGTGGTGCTTGAAAAATCAAACCTAATTATTCTTGCTGGCTTAGAAGGGTCTTTAGTGTTTGTTACAAACTCAGTCCCAGCTCTACGTTCAACACCACCCTGTTGCAATACAATAAAGTTGTCGAGATCACGACAACCTTTTTTATAGACTTCAAGGTCAGACCTTCCATCCATATTTCTGGACATCTCGCCAGATTCAAAAGAACTAATAAAATCTAAAGCCATATTATATCACTGGTGAATCGTTATAAATAGAGTTAAGCCAATTAGATTCTTCCATATTCCAATATTTATTTTCAAGTGTATCAACACTTTTAGCTAACGGAAGAACGATTTGTTGCAATTCCTGTATTAAATTATTTTGTATTTTCTGATCTAACTGCAAGGGAACTGACAACTTAATAGCTAGATTTAAAATTAAAACTTGTGTAGCTAAAGAATCGAGAATACTAACATCCTCTGGTGAGGCTACATAACTAAGAAAGGCAGATTCATAATTACAAAGTATTTCATCACCTTCGATAGTCCAAACAGTTCCGTCATCGTAACCTTCTTTTGAATCATATAAATTAATTACTCTAATGCATGCGTTTGGAAGTTGATATTTATATTTAAACTTAAACGCTGGAGCTTCTGAAGATCTAACTAACTGTTCTCTTTTCTTACAGGTGTTCCATTCATACATACGAACTGTTTCATCTAATGCCTGTTGAAATAAAATATTACATAGCTTGGCACTATATATTACACCTTCTGCATCATTTTGATTTATATCAAGAGAGGCAATAGTATCAGCTCCTACCTTAAGCAACGCATGATTACATATATCTATTTTAGTCATATTACCTCCAAAAAAAAAGAGGGTCTTACATCAACGGAGAAGGTACGTTGAAAGCCCTCAGGTCAATTACTCATCACAAGCAATAACAACAACTTTCTCTTCTTCCATACGAACAGCACCTGTACGCATAGCAGCATAAGCATAGTAGTTGAAACGCTTGTCAGCACGTTTAGTAACTTCTGTTTCAATCGCAGGATTAGTTACCTGACGAACACCAGAATGCACCCAAGCAAAGCAAGCACGAGTCTTGTCATCAGCAGCAGGAGGCTTAGGCTTATCACCAGCAGCATTTGAGCTGTGAGAACCATCGTCGTTCCACGCTAGATTTACAGCAGACTCATCAGCTACCATGAACGGAATCAAGTTGCTTACGCAGAACTCAAACCCGTAGAAGCTGTTAAGCTCACCACGAACCAATGCTTTGATTGCAGCATAGTCACCAGAAGTAACCTTTTCTTCAGTAAGAAGGTTGTGAAGGTTGTTAGGTGTAATACCAAGATAAGCCTTGTTTGAAGGATCATCAAGATCAACGCCAGCAGCTTCAAGAGTTTTGCGAGCTTCGATGATCTTATCAAGCGTCAACTTAGCTGCAGCTGTACCACTAGCTAACTCGTTCTTAGTGATAATCTGTCCAGCACCAAGAGTAGAAGAACCAGCACCAGCTTTACCTGTAGCAGCAGCACCAAATGCACCCTTCAAGAACTCAATATCTTTCTTGCGGTTTAGTGCATGTGCCATTTGTTGTACATACTGAGACTCAGGATTAACCAACATTTGAACTTTATCGAAGCGGTCAAGCATCAATCCAATGTCGTAAGCTGTAGCAGTTACTTTACGACGTTTGTGTTCAATGAAGTTATCAGGTGAATTAGGGAACGTGTTAGTTGTTCCGCTTGAAGAAGCAGCAGTAGCTTCAGTAGCAGTTACGCCACCAAGCTGATCATAATACTTTTCTTCACCTTCGATTGACTCCTCAAGGCACTTGCCTGAGAACTTTCCACCTTTGGTCTGAGTTAACAGATCAATGGTATTACCAAACTGCTTTACGAAAGCAGTATCTATTACGTTTGCATTAGCCATTTTATAACTCCTTGTTTAATAGGCTCAATTAATTAACTTACACTAATCGGCTCTGATTGTCTCACAAGGAGGTCTTGCCTACCAGTTATCGTCTGGGTTGACGGCAACTTAGGTGGGTCTTTCGATTGTCCACCTTTGTTGCGTAAAAGAATTAACAAACTTATTAAGAATGTCAATATATCTTTTATAAATCTTCACCTAGCTTGTTCATTAAGTCCATTCGCTTCTGTGCAATGTGCGAAGGAATCTTAACTCCCTTGCGTAAATAATCAGCTACTTCCATTTCTACATCAGCTAATTGATCACGAATACCAGCTAATGTATTTGTTTGCAAGTGACCGATTTCGGGATCATCTGAAAACCTTGAAGATATTTTTCCAAGAGTAGTCGCAAGTGCTGGGTCTTTTAATATTCCAGTTTGCTCCATGAATTGAATATTTTCATCAGGCATTCCGTTAGCTTTAAGCATAGACTTAATGTTGTTCATCATGCCGTCGTAACTATCTCCCCACTCTTTGCGAAGCTCTTTATCTAACTCTTCCTCTGCTTCTTTCATCGAAGCGTTAGACTCTTCTATTTGAGATGCTGTATAACCTAAATACCAATCAGCCATCTCTTCAGCTTTAGATGAGGAAGCTCCTAATTTAAAAGCTTGTTCCTTTAAACCATCTAATGCTTTTTCAAAGAAAGGTGCTGAATCTTCTCCAACAAGCTCTTTAAACTCATCACCAATGGTAAAATCATATCCTTCGATACTTTCAGGTCTACCCAGCTTTTGATGAAAAGCACCCCACTCTTCTTCCGTTGCTTCGGAGCTAGGTATATCACCCTTTTTACCAGCGAAACTTTGAAGCTCTTTAATATACTTTCCAACTTCTGTAGCATCTTTGCCCTCCAAGTTCTTCCAAAAACCAGCATCTTTTACTTCATCATCTTCGATTTGGCTTAACATAGAGCCAACGAATGATTCTGGTTGTGTATTACTTTCCTCAACAGTTTCTTCTGTTGGCGTTTCCTCTACTGCTTCTGTTGTTTCCTCGACAACTTCTTCATTAACTACTTCTTCACTCATAGGTAACCTCCTCTAACTCTTTCATGTTCAGTTGTTTTTTTATAGATAGAATCACACTCCGTAGAGAGTTCATCTTTGCTTCAATAATAGGATCATTATACTCAGTATAATCCTCCCACTTACAAAGCTGTACTAGAAACCTTACTACTAAACAAGCATCATCATTAGTTGGATTAAGCAAACTAACAAATGCCTTTCTGGTTTCTTCTGATAAATCCTTCTCATTGTCCCACTTAAAGTCGTAGGTCACTTTATCAATTATATCCATTACTCTCCTGCTTGTTCCATTAATACTTCAGCTCCTGAGCCCTCCTCTGGAGTCTTTTGCATTTTAACATAAGCATCACTTTGAGCTTGCATCTGCTGTGCTTGCATTTGTTGTGCTTGCATTTCCGCTCTTTGTTCACGAATAAACATTACTTCTTCTTCAGAAAGCTGAAGGTCAACCGGCACCATGTTTACTTCTTGAATAAATCTTGAAGTCTTATCAGAGTTTACATTATCTAATATTTCTGGTTTGAACTGTGCAATCTGCATCATCTGCTGCATTGCTGTCATTGTACCAAACAACTCAATCTGTCGTGATGCAATAGATGCTTTACCAACTAAATCGAACTCAAGTGTAGCTCCAGATAGTTCTGGTATATCTAGCTCTGGAAGTAATCCAGACCGCAGCATAATTCCAAATGCTCTTTCTAATATTGGTGTAACAAAGTATTTATTTAATCGATTAACTGCAGGAGATAAGAACTGCAATGAAAGGTTTAATCTTTCGGCAGATTCAAATGCTGTCATGTTTTGCTTGTTCATTAAAGGATTAAACAGCGGAACATAGAACGCATCTAATATCTCTTGCTCTTTCTTTTCAATCATCTGGTCGTTGATGATTACATTATCCATAGGACGTAGCTGTTCTGGTTTTGATAACGGGTTGCCAGCATTCCAATAGATAATAGAACCTTGGTCATTGCTTATACGACGAACGCTTCCATCATTAGGTGCTAACCACGGCGGGTTAGATACACGCTCTGCACCACGAATACGAGAAACTTCCATTCGATTAATTAATGGTAAAGTTTTAAATACTTCAATAGCAGGAGATCGACCATACTTTTCGTAGTTTGTTTTATAAAATCTACCTACAGAGTAAGGCATTTCATCAAAACCAGACTCTCTAACAATTTGTTTTAACTCTATGCTAACATAGTAGGAAGCAATTTTCTTTTCCTCTTTATCTGTTGCGTCAGGAGTATAGCCCATACGAGGCATTACAACGTGAATAAATGTAAACTCCTTAGTTGATGTTACTGGGTCAGCAGCTAACTCTTTAATCGATGCAGGACAATCATCAACAAATTGCTGTGCCGCCTGTCTTGCTGTTAGTTTTAACTCACGAATAACAGTATCAACTTCTCCGAGATAATTTTCACAAAAGTAAAATTGATTAACATAATGAGATCTAAAATTAAGAATACGCTTATCAGTAGACTCACAATAAATAGAAGTTGTTCCTATATATCCACAGTGATCAATACATTGACCCATCTCTTCATAGAAGTTGGAATCTTCAATAGCACGAATAAATTTTTTATTAGCTGCTGATAATGCTCTTGTAACATTATCACTTTTCATCAGGTCTCTATCTTGTGTAACAAGACGCAACCAGTTTTGCCCTTGAGGGAATAAGTGACTCATCATGCCAGCAGTAAACATACGACGAGCTTTAATACCAATATCTGTTATGCGTTGCTCATCATCCCGCTGACCTTTTGTTTTTTTCTTTCTAATGTTATCAGCAGACGGATTACAAAACTCTGCGGCTGATTCGTAAAGCTCTTCAAAGTTCGTCCGCTCAGTGCTAGACTTTTCTCTTCGATACATTGCTATTAAAGATTTAGCATCCATTATACTGTTTCCCCACCTGTTATAAATGTTTCTCCTTCTCCTACTCTTTGACCACCTTGGATATCAGCAGTCATTTTTTTAGTGTAGGAGTCAGCAGCTCGCTCTCTTTGCTTCCTTTGTTTTTTCTCTTTCTTTTTCTTTTTGTATGAGCTATACAAACCAAAACCAATTCCTGCTATTGATGCTAAAGGACCAAGAGCACCAAGATATCCACCTAATCCACCAAGACCCCTTAGGATACTACTACCTAAAGGTGCAGCTGCAAGCCCTGCTGTTCCCTTTAAAACCGCTGTCGCTGCTAATGATTTGCCTACATTTTTAACAAGCTCATCATCAGAAACTCCTTTTTGTCTTGCCTTAGCTGCTGATAAAAATTCACTTCTAGATAGTCTACTTCTTAAAGTTGTTAAGTCTGCTGAAGTTAATCCAGCCCTTGCTGTTATATCTGCCAGCTGAACAGGACCAGTACCCCTAACCCCACCTGATGTTTTTCTTTGACCCTTTGTTACATAAGCACCAGCACGAGCTTTTTTGAAAGCCTGTTGCTTTCGAGTTTCACCTGCGTACATACCTGATATTTTAGTAGGAGTTTTAGGCGGAGCTTTATTAGCTTTACTAAAGCCACCCATAACCATTGCTTCTTTAAGAATGTTTTGCTCATTAAGAAGAATGCGTTCTTGTAATTTTTCCGCTTCAGTAGCCATAAATAATTTTTACTCCAGTGGTTGGTTCAATGCGGTGTATTAAATATATTAAAAGATCATAATGTCAATGACTTTTCTAAAGTTTATAATCTAAATCTTTCCCATAAAGGTCTTTGATTATCTTCTTCCTGCCAATTATCCATAGCATAATCTTCAGCGTCACCAACGCTGCTGGGTAAGTTTATGGAATATGAAGGTGACAAGTACGGATTAACTAAATTCAAATGCATCGCCATCACCATAGTACGAAAAGCATCTGCTCCATGTGAGTGTGCATCGTGAACAGGTTTGCCACTGTTGCTTTCTCTGTAAGAATCTAAGTGCTCCATAAGATCTTGACACCTAGTATGCATCCTCAATGTTCTCAAAGATCTACGACATATCTCAATATCTTCTAATACTGAGTTAGTCTTTGGAACTCTTCTAAAGTCTATGCCTACTTCTTTGGCTCTGGTTACTAGATCACCGAACAACATACGCTTGGATACGTCGTGTGGGGCGTAGTGTCCGCCATAATTGTAGTTTCTGCTATTAACAACTACAGCATAGTCCTCGATCTTCTTTCCCGTAGACTCGTGATAGTCAATAATCGTTGCAACACCATTATTAATTTGTGCAAAGACAATAGAAGTAGCGTCAGAAGTACCCAAGTCCCAGAAGGTATAAACTGTCCCATTGGTTGCATAATTTCCGAAACGACCCTCGCTGCGTAATAGTTCAAGCTCGTGACCATAATAACTATTTTCAACTTGAGATACAGCCTCATTCAAATACTCCTGCCTTGCCATTGCATAGGATATTATCCCGCTATCTACATCATCTTGAATGTTTTTAAATTTTTTGCCGTCATACGGATTAATCTTTCCAGCCAGTTCAGGATTAATTGATACGCCATCCCCAACCCAGTAAGCAGTCTTGGTGTCCTCAAGGGTGTACCACTGAGTAAACCAATCCTTACGATCTTTGTTATTTTCGTACAGTCGCCATAGATGATTCGACTTTCCACGCAGTGTGCCATTGAAAACAACAAATGCAGAACCTTCTGTAAGAATAGGAGCCAGAAAGCCTGACACTTCTTCTTTATGCAATGAGAACTCCGACAATACATAACCACTACCTCCCTGTCCTACAAAATTTAGGTTATCTGTTCCATCAATCTTAATTCTTGAACCATTAATCAAATCCAAGAAAAAATCACTATTGTTCTTTCGTCTAACTATTTCAGGTGGGCATAGAAGGTCAATTAGTTTTCTCCCCCCCGCCCATTCGCAAATGTTGTCCCACAATGCACGTTGTGCCCAAGCTCTCGTAGGGAATAGATAGTAATAGTTACCCGCACTCTGCATAGCCCTTTTCACAAGTGCGTTAAAGCTAGTAACATCCTTACCTGCACGACGATGCCATGAGATAACAGAATATTGCTTACCTGCATCAAATGCTTTTAAAAATGGTACTTGGTAATCTCTAGGCTCAATCGTCGGAATACGAATTTTCATCTGGTAACCCTGCTGCGTAACATTCGCTACATATCCATTCAGATACTACACCATGCATATCCTCTATCCCAATAATAGGATTATCTATAGAGTCCAAGCAACAACACTCATAACAGCTATACATCTTCTATATCCTCCTTCTCATCAATAAATGTAAAATCAATTCCACAGTACGGACAATAGCTTGGGTCATTTATTCCTAGGGGTAAATCATACACAAAGAAATAATTATGACAGTCATTACATTCGCAATAACTTAAGTTCGCTATAATTTCTATCATTTCGTCGTAGTCGATTTTGCTTTCCTCCTTACCGCTTTCTTCTTCGGTGGATTATAATTAACAATCTCAATAACAATATCCTGTTCAGTCTCCCCCAATCCTGCTATCCTTGCGAGCTTGTCTGATGCTTGTGCGTTGCCTTTCTTGCTCTCAGCAAACAAATGCTCCATAACTCTCTGACGAAGAGCCTCCTTGTCATCAAGATCAACAGCAATAGAATCCTCTTTAGGTTTTAAATTTTTTTTACGGGACTCCGCAAGTTCCTTTGCGATCACCCACAACTGCTTGTTGTCTGCTTGTTTCAAACTGTCGTATATACTTTGCGTGTCATTCATACTCTTTAAAATATATTAACTAAGGTAATCGTCAACTGAAATTTCTAAAAGTTTGATGGAGGTCTAATATATATATATAAAATTTATTTGAGTTCCGATGCCCCTTCAAAAAAAATGCCCCCGCCAAAACTTTTTTTTCGATTCGCTATTTAACTATCGATATCTTTTTACCGATATTCTTTTCTCGATATACTTTTATCGATTAACCGCAATCGATTCGCCTTTATCGATATCCTTGGTACGATAACTGCCCGTGCGTGCGTGCGTAGGGATTCGATATGTTCTTATCGATTAGGTACAAATATGCCTTCGATATTTTTATATCGATTGGTGTTATTCCCTATGAGGATTGTCTCTATGCTTTGAGCATTTTCCAAGGTAACATGAGTCATTGAGAAACGTTCGTCCATTACAGAGCATCCTCGTGCGTTTTAGGGCTATTCGATATATATCCATCGATTGATGTCAATCCCATATCTTGTGGTACAAAATTGTAGCCATACCATATATTGTGGTGTAAAAAGTTTCATTTTTCAGGATCAGTTATTCAAAACTAATGATTTTAAACAGCTGCAATTCGTGTATCTTTGTATTTGTTCGCAGGGAACACGACAGCCCAGTAAGCCGACTGAAAGATCGAGTGAGCGATGGTGAAAGGCTCACACATTGCCCGATGAGGCACATGAAGTTACCACGACTACGGGAGCAGTGGGACGAGCAGAGTAGCGATTGTGATTAGGGACGAGCCGTGATGGCGTTGAGGACACAACTAAACAGTCAAGCCGAATCCACACGGACAATCAGTGGACGGCTAGCGTCAGACCCCACAACAGTGGCAACTCGGCTAGTTGCGAATCAGCAGGCAGGTTAACCTAGTGGACAGCTGATCGGAACAAAGAATAAAACAACTACCACACAAGCTTCGATGGTGCAATTTTTGAGCGATGCAGGGATGGTGTGAGCCTTGAAGTAGGTTGCGAAAGCGACTGTTGATATCAACCAAATGCTAGTGGTAGTTAAACTTTAACTCAATGGAGAATGAAATGGAAAACAAACGGACAAAAATTAGTAGGATAAATGATCGAGTCTCAAGAGCCTTTCGTGAGAACAATGATTGTGCGGTACTTGCTTTAGCAAACGCACAGGAAATTGATTATCGTCAAGCACACAACATCATAAGAAAAGAGTGTGATAGAGTGAATAAAGATGGAACAAGTAGCAGTAAATTATTCGCTTATTACAGTCGAACTTTTGAATATGGAAGCTCACGATTTCGTGGTTATCAAAGGATGATCGAAGAGAGTGGTAAGCACAAAGAACCAAATCAAAAAGCAAAGACTATCAGCTCTTTCTGTAAAGAATTCCCTAGTGGGAATTGGGTTGTATCAATAAATGGTCATGTATTGGCTGTTGTGGATGGGGTTCCGCAAGACTGGACTAATAGAAACAATCGCCACAGAGTAGAAGCATATTGGAAAGTTAAATAAGGAGAAAGCAAATGGAACAGAGATTAATAAAAGAAAATGACCATCAAAACGATGAGGAATATAAATCACAAAGAAAAGAATTTAAAAATGCAGGGTTTAAATGCGTTGATATTATTCTTGTAGAAGATGAGAATGGTAAAACTCAGGCGGCTGAGCTTTGGGTAAAATAGGAGATAAACAAAAGATGACAACAGAAGAAAAAATAGAATCAATACAAGAGTTTATTAACGACACAAAAGAATGTATGGCGGACACTCCCCCGCAGGGGATTACAGGAACCATCCTGCCACCGCATCAGGTATTAAAACAACAAATAAAAGAAGCGGAGGAATTACTGGAAAAGCTTAATTCATAAATCGAAACGGGGTTCGCCCCGTCTATCCGATGTGGTGATCGGGTACTGATGAGATAGCCAATTTAATTAAAATAGGAGATAAGTAAATGAATGACGAATTAACAAAATTAATCAAAAAGCTAGACTTGGAGGAAGGGATAGCCAAGAAGCGGTATGAATTG
>Ga0181419_1000434_pt1 | contig 14521 bp, 17 predicted proteins | sample 42SPOviralmetaG_FD_130144 | JGI IMG/M metagenome (GOLD analysis project Ga0181419, IMG submission 130144) | Marine viral communities from the oligotrophic San Pedro Time Series (SPOT) site, San Pedro Channel, CA, USA - 42 SPOT_SRF_2013-04-24 | ecosystem: Environmental > Aquatic > Marine > Strait...
CGGCCATTGATGTCTTTGAGCGAGAGGTGCCGAATTTTGTCGAACTCGACCCGACCCTCAAGAAGCTGTGGTTCCAGCCATCCCTGCCCTACGGCAGCAAGGAGGACGGCACCTACGAAGAACTGGTATTTACCCCAGAATTTCGCCTGAAAATGATCAATGACCTCATCAAACTTTTGAAAGAAAAAAACGCTAAACTCACTGCTGAAAATAAAGAACTCCGAGAATCCCGCGACGCGTTCATGTCGAAAGGACTTAACGAGCTCGACTGAGGACCAATCACATTCGGACGTGTTTGAGAAGTTCCGCGACGACCAGACGTTCGACGAATTCTGTGCTAATGATTTGCCCTCGATCTTCAACGAGGACGATGAGAGATATGAGTGCACATTGGAACAAGCGCCCGATTGGCCCGAACCACCTTTGCCTGTTACTGATTATAGGGAGTTGTATATGTTCCTCAGTTATTGCATTTAACTAATTAAAGTGCGTTAACTGTTTCATTGTCGGAACTGGAATTTCCTAGGAACGTCATGTTGATATTGATCAGATTCCCTTTAAAATCAGTCGTAGTGTCGGAACCGAATATTGTTCCTGTGTTTGGGATACTACCTATCTTCAGTCTAGTGTATATGCGGAGAAGATCGCCTGTCCCCGACAAATATGCCGGGCCCGTGCATCTTAGTGTATTAAGCTCTCCCGTGTCGTTGCGGGAATACTGTATGCCTTGACTTATCTGGGGCTGCTCGATCCAAGCGCTACCAGTGTATTTCTTAATACGGAGATTCGGGGTGACCCGTTGATTATGTGTATTATGGTACACAACACTTACGTCGACCATCCACCAACCTGCATATGAGTTATCTTTCAGATGCCAGTAGGTGCCGTTATGTTGGAAATTGATTGCGGAACGAAACGTCGTCCCGCTATCCGTTACGGAGAAATTCTGACCGTACTGACTGATGCGCGGGTTGGTCGAGTTTGCGTTGGTTCTGTCGTGTTCAATGTAGTTGTCGTTGCCGAAGCTACTGCCGGGGCTGGTTGACCACATGTCGCATGAATAGGCCGCCACGTAACCTTTGACAACGGTTGCGGCCCCGCCGAAACGCGCGTCCAATGTTTCTCCTTTGTACGTAATCTCGCCGGTCGTCGCTATGTTTTTTACACTTAACCTTTCTGCGCCCTGGTTGTACGTAAAGGTTGTCAAAGATTTTACAAATTTGTTACTTGAATTTAAAAATGGAACTGCGCGGTCTTGACTAGAACCGTCCGTTCCCAGTCCCGTAAGTTGCAAGCCGGACACAGATAGGGTCTTACTAGACGGATTGAAGTTAAAATCATTATGCTCTTTTAGTCTTTTGTCACCTGCGTCATTATCGTGGAATAACACATTTAGGTCTCTGGATACGGATGATAATTGGACTGTATTTAGTGTAATATCGCCATTTACAGTTACATTTGCATTAGCCGATGATGTTCCAATATCTAAATCATTATAAACTTGTGTAGTGTTCGAAGTTACCCTAAGTTTCCAATCTGTACCTATTTTAAACGTATGACTTGTGGGAGTAGTATAGAAAGCCCCATGATTATTGGCACTGTCATCTATTTCAAGGTTTAACAACTTTGTGGTATCTGTGCGGTCTTCAACTTGTAATGCAGTCTTAAACCTGGAAATGTTTATTCCGATTCGTACCATTTCCGCCACGTTAGTGCCATTGGCTGAGGGGTCATTCGTTCCATAAAAAATAATCTGGTTCTTGTATTGAAAACGGATGTGTCCGTCGTTCCAAAATGCCATATTGTAGCCAATCTTGCTTAAGTCATTAACGTTGGGCGTTCCGCCTGCTGGGGCGTTGAATCCCGTGGCTTTTATAGCGCCGTATATGTAAGCGTTGCCGCTCCCGAAATTACCAGGTTCGTGGTTGAATATCCGCAAGTTCGCCGTTTCAAAAGAATTGTCGACGGGCGAGGGAGGACTGGCGGTCAGGTTGCTGGCGGACTGCACGCTGCCCGTGACATTTCCTACGACATTTCCCGCGACGTTTCCTAATATAGAACCATTTATAACATTATTGAACGTTTTTGCACCGGAAATGGTTTCGTTTCCGGTTTTGCTGACTTTGCCTGCGATATCCGTGGTGTTGGCGGTGATAGCCGTGGTGTTGCCTGAGATGGTGGTGGTGTTGCCTGAGATGGCGGTGGCGTTTGCTGTGATGCTGGTGGTGTTGCCTGCGATGGTGGTGGTGTTGCCTGCGATGGCGGTGGCGTTTGCTGTGATGCTGGTGGTGTTGCCTGCGATGGCGGTGGTGTTGGTTTGTATGGCGTTCAAGCTTCCTTGCAAATCCGAGCCTCCCAGAGAGACGGCCGTGGCCGTAATGTTAGGACACGTAAGCGTATTTGTCGAGGCATTGTAAGTCATGTCGGAGTCCGCCCGTACCTCAAGATCGTTGCCCTGGGCGTCTACGGGTCTCATGAGAATTTGATTGGTCGTCTCGGAGCTGTTGCCCATGGTCGTCAAAATTAGTTTGTTTACGGTACAGTCGCCTGGTACCAGTAACGAATCAACCGACAATTGATTGCTCCCAGACCCAGTGTCATTAATAAATTGGAACTGTGCGTTTTTTGACAGTTTACCATTGGGACCAATAAACGGAATGTTGTACGCGGTCCCGGTGGTGTCCGTTGGCACATTGGTCAGTTTCAGTCCACCTGAAAAGGTTTTTTCTCCGGTAATTGTCTGTACTCCTGCTAACGTAACCACACCCGACGCCCCTCCTGACTGGATGAATCGGTTGTCAAGTGTCTGTCCTTTGTATGTAATTTCCCCGGTGGTTGTAAGGTTGGTGGCGGCGATGTTGTTAATCGACATTGTGTTGGTGAACGGGTTAAATGTGAATGTGCCGACGCCGACCACCTTATGCGTAGAGTCCACAAAGAGAATCTCGTCACTTTGGTTTTCAACGGTCGTCGTGAGAGTCGGTAACTTCAAGGTGCCAATCTCGACGGTACCTGTGTACTGCGCGCCAGAGCTAAAGGTGACGGTCCCGGTAAAGGTCGCGGTGTTTGCATTTAGGTTGCCTGTTGTAATATTGGTCAGGTCCAAGGTGTTTATGGTAAGGTTTGCCGAGTTTGAGAACCCCCGTATGTTTTTGCTCATGATATATACCTTACGTTACATAATTGTTTTAGTCAAAAAAAACGGTCTTGTGCTTGGCCAGCTCGTCGTTGAGCTTCCGGCGCGTCTCCCAGGTGTTGGGCTTGTCGACCTCGTCGACGCAGGTGCCGTCGCACTTGGCAAGGATCTCCAGCATGTCGTCATCGAACCCCGGGAACCGCCCCCGGTACCACTCCACATCGCGGGCCTGCTTGTAATCGACAGCGTCCCAGTTGGTCTCGTCGCGGTCGCCTTCTTGGTTGCCGCAAAACATGCTCACGTCGCTGATGGGCACCCAGTGCCCGCCCTCCCCCTCGTCGCCGCTGTCGGGGTCCTCTTCATGAATCGCCGGGAGAATCGGATCTTTTTCTATACTTGTCATTATACTATTACGTAAGATTATTTTCTTATGTTGTCCAGCGCTGGATATAAAAAAATCTATAGTAATATTATAACATGTCTGATACCGAGAACCCGCAAGCCGACGATATCCCCGAGCAAGAACCAAATGCCGCATCCGCCACCAGCGACGCGGAAAGCGAGTCCCTAGAGAAACCACCGGCAAAGAAACGGGGCCGGAGACCCTTGAGCGACGCCCAGAAAGCGGCGCTGGCCAAGGGCCGTGAGAAGAGCCGCCGGGCCCAGGCCAAGCGCATGGCCGAAGAAAAGCTGGCCAAGATTTCGGCGGAGGAGAAGAAAGAGCAGGAGGCGGCCCCGCCGCTAGAAGAGGAACAGGCCCCGGAGCCAGAGCCGGTAAAGAAGGTGTACGTACAGCCCAAAAAAAAGAAGGTGCCAGTACAGAAAAAAAAGGTTGTCGTCGTGAGCGACTCGTCCGACAGCAGCAGTGAAGAGGAAGTAACGTATGTGAAACGCAAGGTCAAGAAACGCCCAAAGCGTAAAAAGCGCGTGTATGTTAGCAGCAGTAGCGAGGACAGCGACTATGACGACGAGCCACCGCCCCCACCGCCCCAGCCACCCGCACATCCCGGGTACCACTCGCGCCCGTACCTGGTCTTCAAATAAAAAATAACTGTTCATAGTATATATACAAGTCATGTACACCTTAATTCCTAACGACAACATTGAGTATGGCGCCGTCGCCATGGACACCGACCACACCCTATGCAAAGACATCGCCCCGCCCCTCGACGTAATTACCAACGGGAGTCTCATTCTCATCTGCGGATCGTCCGGGTCCGGCAAGACATCCCTGCTCGTCTCCCTCATCAGCAAGAAGGGCAAATTGAACGGCTTTAAGCAGAGCTTTCGGAAGTGTTTCCACAAAATCATCCTCTGTTCCCCCAGCACCCAGACACTTAAAAAGGATGTCTTTAAAATCCCGGAAGACCAGAAGTACGACGACTTCCACGACTGCATGGACGAGCTCGAGGGGCACCTGGCCGAAAGCAAGCACAAAGGCGAGCGGGACGAGGAGACCAAGTTTAACCTGCTGATTCTGGACGACGTGGCCGCCGCGCTGCGCCAGTACCGCGGAAACGAGATCCTGCTGACCAAGCTGCTGCAGAACCGCCGCCACAAGAACCTCACCACCATCATCATTGTCCAGAAGTGGAGCATGATCCCGACCGGGATCCGCAGCAATGCCAACGTAGTCTTCTTGTTCCGTCCCAAGACCATGCAAGAACAAGACGCCATTACCAATGAGATCTTGCCCATTGCCCGCCGCGACAACCTGGACCTGTTTAACTTTGTCTTTGACGGGCCTCACAACCATCTCATGATCGACCAAACATTGAAGCACTCCCACAAGTACCGGTTCTTTAAAAACTTTGACGAAATTGTCATGGATTAAAAATCTGGGCTATAAATATATAAAATGGCAGAAAAGGTCGTCTACGTAAAACGGCGCAAAGCCAAAACCAAAAAGGATAAGAAGAAGAGTAAGAAGAAGAAGGCGAAACGCTCGAGCGGGTATAATTTCAGAACGGACCAGCGACCGCGCCCTAAGGAACCAAAAATAGACCGCAGAGCGCAAGCTGGGCCGCGGCGAGGCCCCCTGCCTGGCATGGCCGGCTACGTAGCGCCAAGTGGCGGGGGCGCATCGCTGTCGTTTAACCCGAGTTTTTACTTAAGTAGAGAACTTGGACCAGCTGGCACGGGCGGGTTTGTGAGTCGCATGCGAGGCGGGGCGCCCTCACCCTCACCATCACCATCACCAGCACCAGCACCGGCACCAGCACCGGCACAACCTCCACAAAGGCGCCGTGCTGCAAGTAGAAGCTCGTCCGTATCATCAAGAATGTCAACATCGTCGTTACAATCATCTGTAAGCAGCAGAAGAAGTGACAGTGTGACACCAAGCGAGGCAGAACAAATGGATGCAGATCCAACCGAAACACCCAGTGAAGATTTAGGGAGAGGGTCGACAGTTATTGCAAATACGTCATCGCCTGTTAGTGAAGGCTCTTTAACGGACTTTGCCACCATACCTTTGCCATTCAGGCCACTTTGGCATGAAAAAGTAAGAGCATCGTCCGCATTTAATGTGCCTGGACATAACGTAGTAAGACCCGAGCCTGCACCCGCACCCGTACCGCGAGCACAAAGTTCGGCAAGCGAGCCTGCACCCGGAGGTTCACCTACACAAAGTATAAAAGATTTTATCGATAACCAACCAGATCAAAGCCTAAATGCTAGACTGGGCAGAGGGGAGCAAGAATTCCGCTTTTCAGGTGGAGGTCGTGCGGACACGCCTAGCAGCCTACCAGGTGGAGGTGGCGCCGACACGCCTAGCAGCCTACCAGGTGGAGGTGGTGCCAACACGCCTAACAGCATACAAGATGAAGGTGGCAACCTAGATGATAGCCAGCTTGAGAGACGAAGTAGTGCTGTAGAAGAAGTGCCAAGAATCAGACTAGGATATGACGATTTGGACGAGTACCACAGAAACAGACGTGCTGGCCGTGTGTCAGAAGCGTCTAATGAGTCAGTAGACACTCTTGCATCCGTATCGTCTGCGGCGTCTGAAACAGAGGCTTATGATCCATATTCAGACTCAGGCGAAACGGTCGCATATGATGTCAGACCTAATTATACCAGACAACTGCAATCCTTTAACAATCCAGGACGACAAGAAAATACATCCTCTACCTTACAAGGAAGTATACCACAAGTTGATTTGACACCAAGAAGCAATACACGAGCTTATAATTTTGAGTCACAACCAAGACGTAGTGCGCGAATGGCAGGGAATTTTGAAGGACAAGCATTGCCGCCGCCACCGCCTGGGCCGCCGCCGCCCGGTGCTGAATATGCAGAATAAATATCACAATATAATATACAATGTCCGGAATACCCTCAGAACTCTCGACGTACACCTTAGAAGGCGCTTTAAGCCTGTGCCTGGCCGTGGTGGCCTACAAGATATACAAGATGCGCATCGCCACCGAAAGCGACTGCTGCAAGCACTGCCTCAAAATCAGAACCAGCAACCGCGGCGATTCGCAGAACGACCTGCAACTCGCCGGCCAATCAACCATCGATGCAAATGTTGTCTAAGCAAATAGTATAGAATGGAGCTTGACGTCAAGTTAAAATTCAAGTTCCGCGTCGGTCGCAAACGAGAATCATGGTGGAAAAAAATGTGGCGTAAGGTATATAACTATGGACGCCGCAAACAACCCACCAATGATCATCAACGAACGCCCCGTAATGCCCGTTTTGACTACTATGTCTAACGTCCCACCGCTGTCTGCCTATGACGGCGACATGTTCCTGCGGGACCGCCCCGTGCACCTCGACCCGGACCAACTCCGCGTTGGCATCCCGGTACGCTTTATCGGCGACGAGTCTTTTATTCCGCGAGGACCACCAATCGCGCTGCAGCCCAATCCGCTATACATTCCAACCCTGCCAATACAGTAAAAGAATATATGTAGCATAAGTGTATATAGATGCCTAACCACGAATTAAATGACACGCACATCGGATCGATATCGATCTTTCTGCAAAGCAAAGACAGTGCCAAAAACTTCAGGCCAGGCGAGAATTCGCAATGCCAGTGGGAACTGGAAAACATTGTAAGTCCCCCACCCGACACCATCATGATGATTGGGCTTACGTCGGCGGAAATACCGTATACATTTTACAATGTCCCATCGACACAAAACTTTATAAAAATAGCCAACCAATCAAATCAACTCACGATTAATGTACCACCTGGCAATTACAATGTATTTAGTTTAAGAGACGTCATCAACGCGCAGCTTGCGGCCAACAGTATCCTAGGCGCGACCTGCGTGTTTGACGAGGTCACCAACAAGTATACATTTAAGAACCTTACCATTGGCGGGACCATTAACATTATGGACACAACCATGAGCACCCTCTTTGGGCTGGGGCCTAACCAGACCGGGGTGGCCATGCAATCCATCACAGCCGAAAACGTGTGCAACCTGGCCGGCACCAGCTCGGTCTACGTAAGTCTAAACAACCTGTCCTTTACCAACCTCGACTCCCGGGGGGACTTAAACGGCGTGGTGGCCAAGCTGCCGGTGACGGTGGCGCCGGGCGAGTATATTTTTTACCAGCAGACCGAGAACCAGTATTACATTCTGCACGACGCCGAGATTCAAAACTTTAATGTAGCCTTAACGGACGACAACAACGAACCAATCAATTTGAATGGCGCGCAGTTTAGCGTCACACTGACATTACACTTTTCTAAAAAGCGGACGGCGGAATACGACGACCGCTTCTTTGTGGACAAGCCAGACTTTGCCTACCGCAACCAAGAGGAAAAAAAGATTGATCCGTACGATCCGGAAGTTTACATAACGCAGGGCGACCAATCCGAGTTCATTACAAATTTTGAGCAAAAAACTCTAAACGAAATATCTTAAGTTACAGTATATAAGAACGATGGGATTTTTCAAGAAGTTCGGAAACAAGTTACACCAAGTTCAAAAATTCGGAGTTAAAGCGGTGCACACGGCCAAGGTCGGCGTGCGTAAATTCAATCACACAGCCGCCCGTGTAGGGGCCGTCGCCGACAAGGTCGGGGCCGTCGCCGGCAAGCTGTCCGGCGTTCCTATTATAGGCGGGGCGGCCTCCGCAGTGGCGGGCGTCGCGAAACAAGTGTCGTCCGCTGCCAGTTTGGCAGGCGGCATTGGCAGCAGAGTGGCGGGTGGACTGCAGAAGGCCGACAAGGCAGTCAAGAACCCAATGGGCGCGGCCAAGAGTTTCTTCGAAGGTGGCAACTCGGCCAAGCCTCCTGGCGTGAACCCTAACGTGCACGCCAGCCAGGGCTCCGTCCCTATGCGCAGCAGCCAGAACATGGCCATCGTGCCAAGGCGGTAATGTTATAAAAATAATATAGACTTACAGTATATACAATGAGCTACTCTAACATTTACCAACCATGCGACCACGTCACTGTGCAAGTGACAGGAGCGTCTAAACAATCGACTAACGCCTTTCACGAATGGGATATACCACAACACTTCTTTACAAACCAACGTGGGACCTTGTGCACTATTCAGTTGACGGCGGGGACCCTGACCGGACACAACGAGAATGCGGATTGTACATCTGTATACCTTGATAGTGGATCCGCCAACGGTTTTAGCGTTCAGAAGGCCACTAGTGGCGTTGGCTCGGGCGAAGGTCATGGGCCTTCCACTCCGTGCCTTGCTACTGGATACAACTTGGCCGGTAACTTCGCTGAAAAAATGATACCCGCTGGCGAATATTTAATATCGGCCCGCCCTTTAAAGTTAAGACTTCATTTTGCGTTTATGGACGGCGGCACCAGTCACTTTAAAGCGCCGCCTGATAAGCTAGCGGGTACACTTACTTTCAAGTTTACCTACTACGACGCCGTCGGCTCGGCCGTGAACCTGCACGACAAGCAGAATTACAAGACCCTATAAAGTGTTAAAAAATATATAGAAGTATTAAGAAATGGGCATCCCTGAAAATGTGCGACTGCACCAGATAGTTACGGCCAGCGTCAAGTTTAACTACCGACGCTACCCAAAGCTCTACGTAGAGTACCGCATCCGCAAAGAATACCTGAAGCGCGGCGGCCAGTATGTGGAAGAAACCATTGACGACCGGCGGGCCCGGCACCTGCTGGAACGGTGGGTCGAGATCATTCCGTTCCTTAAGCAAGGACGGGTGGTGGACTGCACCGCCAAGACCTTAAAGTCGAAAGCCAGCCGGCCGCTGCACCGACTCGACCACGACACACCTCTCACGCTTCCGGAACTGCTGGACTGCCACGAGAAGGCGGACATTCTCAAGATGGCCCGCCGGGCCAACAAGAACCCGGACAAGCGGGTGAGGTGGCTGGACCTCGTGTTTGACGACGCGTTCGTAGAACACAAAACAGTATAGAAATTAAAATCTAACGTAAGGATATAACAACAATGGCAGCCGAACTCGCAGCATCCGAACGTCTCAACTACCTTTCCAAGAAACAGCGCGCCGTGTCTTCTCGGCACTCGCGCCAGATCATCAATGCCAACAATGGCTCCGAATTCTCACCCGGGGGTGTCACAAACATCCAGATACCGGGCGGGCAAGCCGCTTCCTACATGGACTTCCAAAACTCATACTTGAAGTTTTCCGTCAAGAACACAACCGCTACTGCTGCACACAGCATCAAAGCCGCCAGCGGATACGATCTTATCCAGCGCCTTGAAATTCTGGCGGACGGCCAAACCATTTCCAACATTAATAACTACGGCGTCGTCGTCGACCAATACATGTCCACCGAAGTCGGGCCGGACTGGAAGAACCACCTCGGTAACGCCATGGTCGGAATCTCGTCCAATCCGTTTGGATCTGCGGCGTCTGCTACTGGCCTTGAAGTTACACTCGACGCTGACGACTACGGTGTCACTGCTGATTCTTTTAACGCGGCAGCAGTTGTTTGTGACACGACCGGCAGCAATGCCGCTCAACCCGTAAGCATGTCTGGCGCTAATATAGCAATAGCACTAGATGCCACCACGGTTTCAGTCGGTGGTACCATTACTTCAGCAGAGGGTCCTGGCGCGAAGGTGTTTGCCGGTGCCGCGACCGGTGCTCAATACACCTACTGCTTACCTCTGGTGCTGTGCCCGCTCTTCAGCGTCAACAAGTACATTCCATTGGTCGGCCGCAGCAATCTGCAAATCCGCATTACGTGGGCAGACCGCGACCGCGCTTACCTGTGCGCTCAGGCAGCCACCCCTACGGCCAATGAAATTAAGTACACGCCCGTTTCATTTATCACCTCGGTCGTCCGTCTCAGCGCAGACGCCAACGCCATGGTGATGGCAAACACCGGCGGCCGGTTCGAACTCATATGTTCCGACATTCGCAGTGCCCAGTCCACTCACGACGTTTCAACCTCAAGCCTGGCCGTCAATTGCGGCTTTAGCTTTTCTTCTTTGGACCGCGTCTCGTTTGCGTTTTACCCGACTCTTGATAACCGGGCGGCGTTTGGCATCCGTAATCGTAGCCGCGGGGGGCTGAAGCAGTACGCACTGGCCATCAACGGCGAGGAGCACCCACGTAAGCGCATTGAGGTTGGCGCTACCAACATTGCCGAAGCGCTTGCTGAAACCAGCATTGCTCACCGCTCACTGTCCGACTTCAACCACCAGTCGACCATTGTCCCTAGTCAATATGCAAAGAATGGACTTGTAGCCAATTGCGACGGTACCACATCCGCCAAAATGGGAGACTTTGTTGCCTACCTGGACACCGAATCCATGCAGCCGCATTCCGGAGACACGCTCTATTCCGGGATCTCGACTTTGGGTTCCGTGGTTCAATTTGTGGCTGAGACCGAGCCGGTAACCGGAGAAACTGGTTCCCATGGCTTGCAACCGTTCCTGATCTTTGCTCAGTTCACCATGGCCCTGACGTTGGACATGCAAGGCACCCAGACTTGGGTGGTTTCCATCTAAGCCAATACAAACACTTGGAATAATCAACCAATCAAACAACCTCATATGTAAAAATACCTAGCAGCGAATGGGTGGATGAGGATTTGGAGGGAAAAATCATATTTCATCAATTGTTCAAAAATTGATGAAATTTCCCCCCCCCTCCATAACCCCGAGGCACCCCGACCCTCACAACCAAATTTCCTCTCTACCCCAGACCCGTAGAATGAGTTCCTCCGTCAGCAAAGCACACCAGTGGATGGCCGACCGTCCCACACTCTTCCCGTGGTGGACCGTCGTCCAGGAGGCTGGCATGCCGTGGCATCTCATCATCGACGTGGCCAAATTTATCGGACCGTCTCAACAACAGAAGGACGTCATCAACCAACTGAAACGGCATCTGTCTTACATCGCCATCTGCCCGATGGCATTTGAACCGAGACCGAACCCGGGGAAATTGTACCCGCTCGGACCGGTGTGGGTTCTCGACTGGACATGCAGACCGGCCAAAGCCCGCGACATCGGACTGAACTGCAACAAGTATTGCACGCGATTGGGCTGCGGCTGCAAGTGCGACGAGACAGGCGTGCTTCGATACTATTGCGGTTGCAGCTTTGTCCCGGACGCCGAGAACCACGGCACTTATGCAGGGTACGTCATTCGCTTCACCATCCCGCCCGCTCTTGAAATTCAACCGTATGGCCGTTACTGTGGGCTCCTCTTGAACGGGATTGGGTGGGACCGTTGCATGTGGTCACGAATGTCCTCGTCCTATTACAATCAAGGGAATCTTACATTTGGGAATGGAACCCATCCCGACATAACGGAATAATGTCACACTATCCTTAAATTAGATCCTCCGACAACGACACTGACACGGACACTGACGGGGACGAATTATATTACAGAATGTCACGATGCGAGCATACAATGGGATTGGACGAGATTTATGAGAGATACTTGCTCCTATATGATCGGGACCCATACATCAAACTTATAACGGTTGGGGACGTGGTGGAGACACTGCCTGAATATGACGACCACGACTACCGAGTCTATTTATGGAGCGACCGCATTGACCGCGTGCATAACATCTTTTACACCCCTAACTAAGGGAATTTCGCGAGTGCGCTTGGTTGCTCGGAAGGGGATATGCAACGCGATATGTCAACTGGCAGAAGCAAACACATCAGGTGCTTCCGGCGCACGACCTCGACAAGTACTGGGGGCAAATTCGCCACTGCTGCAACATTACATCATTCGCAAATCCCCGCCCATTGGACGTTTATGACCTGTACGCTCCTGAGTGGCTCTACGGGCTAGAACGCTAAGTTATAAATAATCAATTTTAATTACAAGTATATATGTCAACATACCTGGACCTCTTACCTGACGAGTTACACCGTAAGGTGTACAGCTACCTGTACAATGACGCCATGCACGAATTAGAGTTTGGGGGGCAGATACCGGTGTACCCGGTTGCCTTCTATTATTGCTTTATGCGCGAGAACAGTGACTACGTAAGGCACAAGTATTTAAAAACCCTGTATGCGAGGATCACCAGACCGTTCCGTACCGTGCAGGAAATAGACTGGCTGCGCTTCATGCTAGACCTTGAGCGGCCGACCATATGGACATGCCTGCTAGAGCCGTGGAACACTTACAACATACGGCGCGACTACAGTGGGATACGGTGGAACACTACGTACGACCGTCCGAAACTTAGCCTTGGGGGATGGCTTCGGCTGACTGAGCAATTTTGAAAATGTTACATTTGTTACATAAATTAGGGGTTCTGTATTTCCTGGTAAAATTGAGGTCTTAACATATACACTAAACTAAAATACATTGGTTTATAAAAGAATTTCAAAACCCCCCAAAAAGTGTAACTTTGTAACAAATGCCCTACGTCATCAACTCCTCATCACTGGACTCAAACATGTCAACATTCTCATAGCCGATCGGAAAGTACTCGGCCGGTAACTGGTACCGCACTTCTACATGGACCGGGCAGAAGGTGCACTTATAAAGCGTTATGCAAGTCTCGACCAGTTCTCTAGCCGTACGGTCGTACCGTATGTCATTACGGTCTTCTAACCAGTACAGAGGGCGCGCGCAATGGGGACAGTCCATATAATAAAATACTTTATTATTTACTTATGTTAAATGGTGTGTTGTGATTGCTGCTTTGATTGCGTATGCTTCTGCCTATGTATTATAGTTACCTTTTTAATAGGCACACAGCTATATGCAGTTTATATTATGCCGTACTTCAGTTAAACTTCAAACTCGCCGTCGTCCTCACCCATTGGCTCCTCCTCTTGGCGCATGCCAAAGTGGCAGTACCCATATAGCGGTCGGTTCTCCGCGTGTCGGTTGCGGTAATCCTCCGGGTCTTCGCGCAGCAATAGCTTGCACATTTCCGACTTGTGGTAGCCCCCGGATGTCGGCATCGTCCAAAGGCCATCGTCAGTGACATCCTCCTCGGCGATGGTCCGGTGTTCCAAGAAGAAGGACAGGATGAGTTGATGAGTCTCGGTGGGCAAGTCTCTCAAGTTGGCGGCGACCGGTCTATGATGCGGGGCGATATCGACAAGTACCGGGTTGTGTAGGGAGCCTTGAATCGACGGCCGTTTCAAGACGATGCGGAGCGGGGAGTCCCTGAGGCTGTTCATCGTCCGCCACAGATCCTTCTCCTCCCGGAGGCAGTAGGCGAGGCAGATGAACTGTTGGACCTCTAGCAGCTGGCCCCGGACGATCTCGGAGACAATGCGGCCGGTCTTCCCGCCGGTGGAATTGAGCAGGCCGACAAGGTTCATCCCCGGGAGGTCGATATACCGGGCGTTGTCCAGCATGCAGAAGACCGAAAGGGCACAGTCAACAAGGGTGCCGTACTCGAGGTAGCCCTCCATGAAGAGTTGCCGGTGATGGTCGTCCAGGTGGGTTTGCATGCCGTGAGAGATGCGGTCTCGGTCGTGAAAGACACTGAAGTCAATTTGTTCGGGCCAGGCGAAGACGGGGTTGGTGGCAGCCATGATGACTTGGTGAAGAGCACGGAGGTCCGGGTGAGGGGGAGGAGAGAAATAGAGTTGTGGGAGAGGGGGGGGCTCGGGGTTATGGGGGGGGGGAAAAAATGGGTGGCCTTGAGTCAAACACTGAAATCCCAGCTGGGATTTCTTCCGACCAATGAAATCACTTTATTTTCCCAGCCGTGTGACTCACTCCGGGGTGGCCTTGACTCAATTTCCCAAGTGGTCGCTGATTGGTCGGAACATTGCAGGCTGTGGGATCGCAACATTGCATTCCCAGCTGGAACTTCTTTGGCCAATGAAATCACTTTATTTTCCCAGCCGTGCGACTCGCCCCCGTCCACCCAAAAAAATACCCCCGCCCTCGCCACCCCCACCCCCCACCCCCCCAAACCCAACATTAATCCCAACCACACCCCAGACCCCCTCCCTCTATA
>Ga0181419_1000435_pt1 | contig 14498 bp, 21 predicted proteins | sample 42SPOviralmetaG_FD_130144 | JGI IMG/M metagenome (GOLD analysis project Ga0181419, IMG submission 130144) | Marine viral communities from the oligotrophic San Pedro Time Series (SPOT) site, San Pedro Channel, CA, USA - 42 SPOT_SRF_2013-04-24 | ecosystem: Environmental > Aquatic > Marine > Strait...
TCTAGGTTCGTCTTCAGCATCAGGATCGTTTTGCATGCCTTCCCAATCATTTGCAAACATTGGATGTTCTTTAGCAAACTCTTCTTTATCCATGGTATTTGCATCTTGATGAATATCTGACATTCTGCCTTCTTCAACACTTTCTTCCTTTTTAGGTTTTTCGTGTCCCCATCCTTTTGCTTTCATATCTAAATGGTCTTGTTCTACCTTTGCCATTTTGCCTTCACCTGTTTTAGGATCATACATCATATGAGGTTTAAATTTACTTGCTTTTAATGAACTACCGTGTTCTGCAAGTGTAATAATTTCCATGTCTTCTGCTGGAACTTCTTTTTCTATACCATGTTCAAATTCTACATCATACCATGCAACATAACCTTCGTCTGTTGGTACTGCATGACTTTCGTACATTGGTTTGCCTTCTCCCCATTTAGGGTGAATAACTTTTGTTGCACAATCGTGATCTTTTGAATGGCATATATCTCTTTCATTTATGCCATAACTTTCTCTAATATCAGATAAATCTATACTTTCTGTATTTCCTTCTAATTCATCATATGTAGGACTATCGTCTCCTGCATGTAAATCCATTTTATCTATAGCAAGTTTAACAATCTTAATTGTAAATGCTCTGTCATCATCACTTAAATCTTTAAGGTCACCATCTCTACCTAAGTTATCAATTACAGAACTAAGTTTAGTACTAATTGCTAAACCATTATCATCAGCAGGTGATATTCTTTCATTAATTTCTGAAAGTAATGATAAAGGTGCTTTAAGTAAAACTTTAATAAACTCTTCTTTTTTAACATCTGGATCGTTTACATCTGCGCCTTCAGGAAATCTGTTAGCAATACTCATGAATGCACTACTCTTACTTGGTGGAGTAAATTTAACATCTTTAATACTTAAAGGTGTTTCAAACTCTACTGGAGCATCTTCTGATACTTCTAAACCAGCCAATTGTCTTAATAAATTTAAATCTTCGTTCATCTTATTACCTGCTATTTTATTATAAATCAAATTAAATAATGATTCGTTATAATCTTTAAATTGCTTACTAAAAATTTCTTTTGCTGATTGCTCATCTGGAGCATTCTTTAAAGCATTTCTAAAAGCACTTGCACTTGCAATTTCATCATTATCTGATGGAATATTAGGTACATAATAGATATATCCTCTTTTACTCATTGGTTCAGGATTATCCTTATTATATGTATTTATCATCTGATAATACTTTGGTCTTGGTTTGCCAGTGACTTTATCTGGCCTTATGGTCATATCTAATCCGGTTTCTGGATCTAAATTATCCATAGGGAATCTATCTTTGTCTTTTTCTCCTACAGCAAATATTACACTAACATTGTCTTGATCCTCAATGGAATCATAAAATGTATTAACATATGGACTTTTTGCAAATTTTACATTATTTGCATCTAGTCCATGACCTTGTGCAATTATTTGTTTTTCTTTAAAATTAAATGGAGATTTATCACCATCTACTTTATCAGATGTGCCAACGTATACATCTGCTTCAGGAAACTTTGCTTGTAGTCTGTCATAGACTTCTGCATGATGTTTTAGCATCGGCTGAAATCGTCCTGGATATATAACTATTTGCTTCATACTACTATTTATCAGTATGGGCGCCAGAGACTTAGTTCACCTATTTCTATATGCTGTGGTAAGTTAATGGCATGTGCAATTTGTTCTGCACATTCAGGTGCAGTAAGCATATTAGCAGTATTGCCTTCTGTCATTTTAGACTCTACCCAACCAGGGTTGACATTAATCATTCTGCATTTTCTATTACCTTTAAACATAAGTAAAAATGCTTGATGTGATAGTGCGGCCTTATGTGCAGAATAACCGGACTCGTTTCCGCTTATTCCTGGATACTTACTTAAACTAGAGATGTTTACAATAGTTTTAGTTTTATCTCTTTTCCAGAAGTACCACAGTTTGTTTAAAATATTTACTTGTGATAAACTGTAATATGCATTATTAATAAAGACATCACAGTCTAGAGACTCTTGTACTATTTGATCCATTATTCTTAGTTTACTAATATCGTAACCATTAGTACGGCTAAAACATATTACTTCATGATCTTTGGATAGTATATCGTATAAGGCTTTACCTATTCCGCTAGTATGTCCTGTTAGAGCTATTTTCATTATCCTTTACCATCTGCATATTTGTGATTTATTACACTATGATGCTGTTCATCTGCTCTGACCTTTTTAATTAAATCAGATAACTTAGCATTCTTTTTCATTTTGTAATAGTCTATTGCTAACTGAGGTGCAGGAACATTTTCTACTACTCCTGATTCTACCATAGCAAGATAATCTGTATAACTTCTAACTGCTTCTTCTTCAAAGTAACCAATCATTCTATGTGCTGTTTTGTAATCTATAATATATAATAAAGTATAAAATAATATAAAAATAAGTTGAGCAAATAATACTAACCATCTTTCTATAAAGTTAGGCTTTGCAATCTCAATAAAGAACATTAAATGCATTCTTTCATTTTCTGCTTCTGCTAACATTTCTCTTATGTCAGGACCGTATCCTGTTTTCATTTTACGCAGACTTTTAAAGTGTAACATCATGCCTGCTACCATACCAGGTACTCCAGCCACAGTTTCTAATACTACTGCTCTGTGTCCATAACGTTTTGCAAAGAATGTATCAGCCATAAAGCGAAAAAACTTTGTCATGCTCATTGCTAGTTTATTTCTCATATCTAACTCCTACAATGTGCCATCTAGGTTTGTTACCATGATTAACGGCTGTATGATAGTTAGTAGTATTTATTTCGTAAATATTTCCTACTTTTAAATTATGATATGTTACATCAACAGTTGAACTATCTGTTGGTGGTTCTTTAAAAAACATAAGGTATGCTTTATCGTTTGTAATAATAGGTATGTGTAACCTTAAGTTCCTATTGTTTGGGTCGCCTCTACCATCTTTGTGTATAGTATATATTGATCTAGGATCTATTTTCATTAATCTCCATCTATAGTATTCAGGATATTCAAAAATTAGTTTCTCAATAGATGAATTTTTAAAGTATTTGTTTATTCTTCTGTACAAATGCTCAGGATATTCTAGGTCTTCCATTTTACCTATACTACATTCCCAATCATCTTTACCTGAATGGGAGGTTAAACTTAATTGATTAACATGCCAGAAGTCAAGGTCAGTAAGAAACATATCAATATCTTGTTGGATATTGCTTATATCTACATTTTCTTTTATTAGTTTTACATACTGATCCATATGCATTACTTATTTCTTTTTCTTTTTACGTTTCTTCTTTTTGGGTGGGAGACTAAACAATGTATCTAATCTGTGATTACGAGCATCAACATAGTCTTGAGGTTTGTCATACACTTTTTTAGGCGTAACAAATTCTGTTATTTCCTTAATTTTCATAAGGAGAATTTACTTAGATTCTTCTAGTTTAATACCGTAAACTATTTTTGCAACTTGTTTGATAGCATCAGCAAACTCTGTATCTCTACTTTCTAGTTCTGCATATAACTCTGGTGCTGACATCTCTGTCCATTTATTAGGATCACCTAAGGCTTTTGCTAACATTTTACTAACGTCTGCTTCACTGGAGTCTGCACCAACATCCTCGGCATGCATTGCCGCCATATGTTTTTTATACTTTGCAGTACCTTTCTTATGTGGAGATTTGCCTTCAAGATATTTGTCTAAATATTTATTTTGTTGATTAGGTAATAACTTTTTAAAATCTTCTTCTGATTTACCAGGATTAAGCCTTAAATAATCTGCTATTGCCTTTGCATATCCTGATCCAGGACGTTGCAAATAAGGAACCTGTTCTTCAACAGTCCAATTACTTACACCTTTGCCTTGATATTCGCCTTTAATACCACCTGCTTTTTCGGTGTACTCGTCTTGAACTTTAACACCTGCTTGCCAGTAGTCACGTTCGTTTTTACCTGGGTTATCCTCTAACCAAAGTTTCTTTGCTCTGTGAGCTAGGTAGTAACCGTCTAAACTACCTTCGTTAATATGATCTTCTTTGTGATCACATTTAGGATCACCACATGCTGGACATGGTGTATCTTTATCTATTGCTTCTTTCTTTACACAATTAGGAACTGTTTTACCAAACATTTTCTTTGTTCCTTTCTTTTCGTATCCTTTCCAACAACGTGTACCTTCATCAAATTGTAGGCCTTCCTCTTGTTTAATTAATTCAAATGCCTTACCAACTATATCTGATGCTTTAGCAGGACCATAGCCGTAATCTATTCTTACTTGCCTCACAGCCATTCTAGGGTCATCCATGTTTTTCATCATGTTTGCTACTTTAGGAATTAGTTCCTCATCACTAGGTCTGTTTGCTAATTGATCTTTTCTATCTGCTTGTCGTTTATCATGTTTGATAATTTCTACCCAACTTGGTCCATCACTACCGTAAGTCATCTCGCCTTCGTCACAACCGTAGTTGCCAAAGCCATCGCACTCTGAACCTTCTTCATACTCTTCTGTTTCATCGTTGTAAACTTCATCTTCGCCGTCCATGTAACCTGAACCGGCACATGCTGGACAACTACCATCTTTGATATAATCGTCCATGTAGTTGCCTTGTAAGGCATCTTGTAAATCGTTGTATGCTTCTTGTCTTTGTTCAGCATCGTAAAAATTATCTGGCTTACCAATCATTTTATTAGACTCCTCTCTAATTCTATCAGGCTGGTCTTCTTCTGAACTACTATATCCGTCTGGATGTCCCATGTTTCTGTTATCTACATAATCCGGATCTGATGTAATATAGTCATCAAATTCTGAATGGTACATACCTGAAAGTAATTCTGTAACAGCCGAACTTGCTTCTTCACCTGGATTGTGCATAAAGTCTCTAAGTTCTTCTGGGCTATCTAAATCATCGTGATCTAGTTGACTAGCATAGTCGTATAAATCGCTTTCCATATCTTCTAAACTAATGTAGGAACCAGGACTTTTTCTTTGCAAATAGTCTTTTACTTTACCAATCATTAAGTCTCTAATATCAGATCTTTCTTCGCCTTCTTCTAATTCTTTTTTAATATCTTTCTTTGCGTTTTTTCTGTCATAGTCCTTTGCAGACTTATGAGCTCCAGCACCTGCCATGTTTCTGCTATGCTTTGCTACTGGATTGTTTTGTTTTGGTTTGTCTTTACCTTCTGGCAGTTGGTCGAAGAAATGTAAGAACTCTTCTACGTGTTCATCTTGAGATTTAAAATCATTTCTATCTGACATAAAATCCTGTTTAAACTGGACCATGTCTACCTTACCATTATATTTTGTATCTGCTATATATCTCAATAAAGGATCTATTCCCTTTTTATTATATGTATCTACAGCCTTCTCCATCCATTCACCTTGACTGGAGTATGACATTAGTTCTTCACTAATATTTTGCTGGGTAGGTATTAAGTCATATAGTTTCATACAACTATTTATCAGGATTTAACTTTCTTTGGGAACCATTACAATTTTGATGCCACGTCTAACTAATTCATTGCGGCATTTTTGTGCAATTTTTGGCTTACTATTACTACTGTTGATGTAGTCAAATAGTTCTTTTTGTGATTGTTGTTTCATGAAATTGTGTTGAGTAACTTTACCCTTGCCTTTTACGAATGTAGTTTGACTTGGTTTAAATTTTACTGGCATGTGTGTCTCCTAATATTATTTGTTAAGCCAATCTATATAATTAAAATAGTCTTTTCTTTCACTACACCAGAATCTACCTTTATAGATAGGATGAGTAATTACTTTGAATGCGTAATCTATTAAACGTTCTCGAGCCTCGACATCAGTCTCTCTGCTCGGTTTGTTACTTGTCTGTACCATTTTGAATCTCTACCTTCAACTGCCGCTTTAGACCAATCGCCTTCGTCTAATGCTTTCTTGAAGTTTTTAAATCCGCTCAATCTTGTTCTGCCCATATTGAACATCATGTTCACTAATACTTCTTTAACTTCTCCGGGCATATCATCGAAGTCCTCGTATAAAACAGAGCATTCGGAAATTGCAGTATCTAAGTCTTTTTCAAAACACTCATTTACTCTGTCTTCATCTACTGGTGTGCCTACAGGCTTACCGAATTCTGGGTCTGTGTCTAGTACTAAATGACCAACACCAAAGGTTGGAAGACCAAGGTGATCATGGTATACTTCGTATACTACGCCTTCATCTATCTTCATTGTTTCGAATACTGCTTCTCTATCTAATTTGTTTCCGAATCCAAACATTGTATTAGTCCTCTTTCTTAACTAGTGTGTATATTCCGTATGCTAATCCAACCCAAGCGGCTAATTTTACTATGCCACCAAATAAGATAATAGATCCACATACTCCGATTAGAGCAACTCCGTCAAGTGAAGTTCTTTCACCTATTCTTTCGGTTACCCAATCTTTTGCTATTGTTAAATAATTCATAATATTCTCCTATTACAACTGTATTTAGTTATTTTTTCTTAATTTTTAGTGTATTTCTGAACTATGTATTTTGTTCTATGTATTCTTTGATTGAACCAACTGTAGTTAATGTTTCTGCATCATCGTCTGGTATCTCTATATCAAATTGTGTTTCAAACTCTATGATGAGTTCAACGGTATGTAAACTGTCTGCACCCAAGTCACCTATAAGTGTTTTGTCATCTGTAACTTCTGATATATCTATTTCTAAATGATCTGCTATTAGTTTTTCTATACTCATTTTTTCTTTTTACCTACTGAATTGCTGACATTTTTTGCTTTACCCTTTCTATTCTTATTAGGGTCATTACGTCTTTTCTTTGATACCGCTTTACCTATTGCGGCTTTACCGCCTGATGATCTCAAACTTGCGGCTTTACTTTTGGATAGGCATTTAGGCTTGCCCTCGCCTTTTTTAGCATCTCCGCATTTACCTATGCGTTCGCCTTTGGTATTGTATCTGTCCCAGCCACCGCCACCGGCTCCGCCTTTCTTTCCCTTACCAAACCAAGCACGTAGATTTTCCGTTTGTACGACTTCTAAAATTTTCATTAATAGTTATAACCAGCGGCAAGTTTCTCCGGTTCAGGTTCTTGTTTGTTTCTTTCGCCCCACTCATAACTTACATCGTCTTTTTCTATAGGTCCGCCTTTTGCCCAAGTGTGACAACTTCTAGCACTATGACATTTAAAGTGATGCATCCAACAATAACCTAATACTCCGTGTTCATCTGAAGTAATACCAGGCATACAATCATCCATTCTGGGAGATATATCAAATGCTACACAAACACCACAATTACTTTCTTTAGCGGCTTCTTCTGTAGTCTTCCAATATTTGCCTATATCTTTCCAATAGTCACCTGGTTCATCTACGTTCAAAGGACCGTAATTAAAATTCTTAAGAGTTGCGTCTCTATTCTTAGTATTGAGCTCGAGATCTTTAGTTGCTAAAGGACACGATTGCTCAGCCGCTTCTATTATTGCTATATATTTTCTTATACTCATTTTTTCTTTTTCTTTTTCTTTCCGCCAGTTCCCCAATTCTTAGCACCTACTTTACGACACTTAACTAAGGCTCCACTGGCGTATGCACTAGGCCATACTTTATATCTGGATTTGACTTTGTGATAGCAGGCGTCTTTTTCACCTGCCGCTTCGTCGAATTGTTCTTCTGTTAATGTTTCTTCAGTTAAATCAACACCTGTTTGTGCTAATCTACTTACCAACATATCAAATGTATTATTATCTAATAAATGTTTGACGTCAGTAAATCCTTGTTTCTGAGCAAACTTTAAAAATGTTATCATCTTATCATAGACTGGATCGGAATGTTTAGGAATATACATTCCTGCCTTATCTTCTTCGCTATACTTACTACCAACTAACATTCCTGTATATGGATGTTTTTGTTCTCTGCCTGTAACAGGCTTACTGAGTTTTGGTATTGGGTCAGAGTGTCTGACTACCTTGTTTGTAACCTCAACAATCTTCATTGCTCTTATGCAAATGTACCAGAGTAGTAGATTGTTATTAAGGCCGACCCTGCACTTGCTTCGCCAGATGTTACAATAGAACTAATTACTGTGTCTGCTGAATAAACATGATCCGCGTCCCAAACATGCTGTCCGCCTGTTGGTTCAAATCCCGCAAATAGTCTATCTGTATCACCAGGATCACCTATTACTATTTCTGTTGATGAGTCTGCACCAGTCCAGTTACCTGCAGTTTTTTCAACTACTATTTTTTGTATAGTTGTATTTGCACTTGCTGTACCTAATGCTGTAGAACCAGAATTATATGCTACGGTATTTTGTTTGTATGAAAGTTTTTGGCTTCCACTAGCATCCATTTGTGCTTTATTAACAGCATGGCTACTTGCTGTTCCGTTTGCTATTGCAACACTTTCTAATGCACCGTCTTTATCTTTTAAACTAATTACAGAACTGCTTGAAGCATCTATAACTGCACCTTGTTTACCAAGTTCAATAGTTGTACTTGCCCCTGCAATACCATAGTTTTTTACTGAGTCTACCATATTAGTTTCCTATATTAAGAAATGTTACCTAAGTCGCTATTACTGTTTTGTGCATTATTAATTGAACCGTAGTCGCTTACACTTACACTATCACTTGCTAGTACTAGACTAACTGTGGCAGTACCGGCACTTGCGGCGCCATTTGTAACTGCTACTGTCATAACACTTTCTGCAGAGTATTCGTATTGGTATTGTGAATGATACTGTCCAACTTTAGTGACATCTAAATCGCCAGCTCTAATAAATCTAGAACCGTTTGAAGTATCTCCTACTTCAACGAAATCTCCAGTGCTTGAGCTTGATGCCCATGCAGTTGGAACGTCAACTGTTACTGAAAGTATTCTACTACCTGCCGCTATAGTGGCAATGTTACTTGTACCAGAATTGTATTCAACATCTAATGTTACATGTTGTACTAAATCTGCCGCTGTTGCATCCAACTGAGCTTTTGTTACTGCTTCTGTTGATGCTGTCGCGTTTGCTATTGCAACTTTTTGTAGTGCGTCACCTGACGTGTAGAATCCGATTGCATCTGCGTTACCAGTAATATAGGAACCTTGTTTACCAAGTTCCAAACTAGTACTAACACCTGCTAAATTATATTTTTTAACTGTAGCCATTTATATCTCCGGATATTTAAATTTTGTAAATTTACACATGTATTTATCTTATCTTGACAATAAATATAATTTAGTATATAATGTATACATGACCAGCGATTATAGAGTTATTAGAGATAATAACAATACGGTTACCTTTAGTGTTCATGAAGTATTTTATGACGATAATGGTATACCAACACATATGAATGATGAACCGGTACAAATTGTTAGTGATAACTTGACAAATCTAACTAATAAACTTATAATACTACTAAGTTCTTTAACAAAAGAAGTTATTGATATAGAAACTTTTAACACAGATTTTTCTGCAACACAGAAAGATGCATTGGAGATATTTAAGAATGTTTGATCAATCTATTAAACGTATTGGGTTTTGCTGTAAGTACTTAGATGCTGATCAAACCTTATCTAAGAAGTTACTAGAAGAATCACAACGTCCATTTAATACAAGATCTACTACTATTACATGGCTTAATAGACAGGATAAAGATGTTGCTGAACAACGACTGTGGGACCTTATGGTTCACAACATTAACAGTTACTATAGACTTGTAGAATATACAGGGAATCTTATTCCTGAGCGTAGAATGGTACGTTTAGGTAGCGATTGTTTACCAGCATTTACAGAAAAAGACTGGTCTTACTATTGGCAGAAGCCTGATGTACAAGCATATTGTGAAAAAGAATTTATTAAAGTGGGTGATCTTGCTAGGCAACTAGATGTAAAACTAAGTTTCCATCCTGGACAGTTCTGTGTTCTTGCAAGTGACAATCCTGATGTTGTTGAACGATCAATAGAAGAGTTTGAATACCATGTAAGTATGGCACGTTGGATGGGTTACGGCAAAGAGTTTCAGGACTTCAAGTGCAATGTACATATTTCTGGTAGACAAGGATATCAAGGTATCATTAATGTACTTCCTAAACTTACACCCGAGGCTAGAAACATTATTACTATCGAGAATGACGAGATGTGTCATGGCCTAGACGCAAGCCTCATGCTGAAAGATCATGTGGCACTCGTTTTAGATATACACCACCACTGGATTAGAGATGAAGAATATATACAAGCAGATGATGACCGTGTTAAAATGGTTATTGATAGTTGGCGTGGCGTTAGGCCTACTTTACATTATAGTTATAGCAGGGACGAATGGCTCAATCAGTCAACACGAATTGATGAGGCAACACGGCATAATGCCTTACACTCCATACCCGCTCTACTAGAGTCAGGTGCTAAGAAGCAAAAACTTAGAGCACATTCTGATATGTATCCAAACACTAGAACTAACGACTGGGCATTATCCTTTTGGGATAACTTTGATATACAATGTGAGGCTAAGGCTAAGAATTTGGCAAGTCTACAACTATATGAGCAGGCAATCCAATCATGTCAGTCCACGTAAAAGAAGGATACAGAGATTCTTTATTACCAGATGTAAAGTTTAAAGGTAAAAAGATCTGCCTTTTAACTAATTATAGAACTGGTAGCACATTTTTCATTAGAGAAACCTTTTTAAGTAATAGGATTTTACCTACAGAAGAATGGGAACATTTTAGTACAGATAAATCCTTTGAAGAATCTTTACAAATATTAAAAGACAGAGATGAGTTTGTTTTTAAAATAATGCCTGACCAAATAGATTTAGATAAAACAAAACTAAAAAAAGTATTAAACGAATGTGATGAAGTAATATACTTGTATAGACGAGACTTTGAAGCACAGGCAAGAGGTTGGATAGCATGGAATTTATCTGGAGATCATGAACATCATTGGGGAGAGTCTAAGACATACGATATTAAAGTAACACAAGATCTTGCTGACTGGTATGCAAATGAACTTATTGACAATTATAAATTTATGAACTATGCATTTAAAAAACGTTCAGGTCCTGTTTATGTGCTGGAAGACTTTCCTATACAAATACCTTATAGTAGGATATATAATTGGGAGAAGAATGTTACGATACCAGACTTTAATACACATAAAGAAGTGTTCAGAACTTGAACAACTACCCAAAACAATCTGTTAAATAGCACTATGAAGGTTTTAATTATTGGTGGCTGTGGCTATGTGGGCTCAGCAATTGGTAAACATCTTGCAGACAAACATGAGATTACCAATGTAGATTTAGAATGGTTTGGTAATTTTTCCTATGACCATACTATTAATATGGACTACAACGATTTAACACCTAAGTTTTTAGAACAGTTTAATGTTGTTATACTTACAGCAGGTCACAGTAGTGTTAAGATGTGTGACACAGACTTACAGAGCAGTTTTAATAATAACGTAAGGAACTTTGTAAACCTCACTAACAAACTAACAACACAAAAATTTATATACGCCAGTAGTGCCAGTGTGTATGGTAATACAACAGAGACAGAGATAGCAGAGGACAATGTAAACTTTAGTCCTATAAATTATTATGATATGACTAAGTTGCATATAGATCACATTATGCATTTGAGCCCACTTGACTATTACGGTTTGAGATTTGGTACGGTAAATGGGCCTGCACCTAGTATTAGAACAGACGTAATGATTAATGCTATGGTGAATACTGCTATGCAAAAAGGTGAGATACATGTATTCAATGCTGATACTCGCAGAAGTATATTAGGCATAAACGATTTATGTAGAGCAGTAGAAACTATTATTGACGACAATAAGAAATCTAATAGAGGCGTATACAACACAGCAAGTTTTACAAATACAGCAGGAGAAATAGCACAGGCAGTAGGCAAATATGCTAATGTGCCTGTAATTGATAAAGATCCACCAAGTGTGATCTTTAACGAAAAATTACAAAACAAAACATATGATTTTGGTATTAGTACTGCTAAGTTTGAAAACATATTTAACTTTCAGTTTACAGATACATTAGACAGCATTACACAGGAGATGGTTGAGCATTATGCAAAATGCAATAAAGGACACAGAGCAGAAGTCGTATACTACACTTAATAAATGTGTAGCATGTGGTGGCTCTAACTTAGAGCAATTCTTAGATTTGGCTGAACAGCCATTAGCAAATAATTACCATGACGGCAATGGTGCAGGAGACTCTTACCAACTTGGTCTTAATTTATGTACTGATTGCTATCACACTCAACTGCCTGTAAGTGTAGACCCAACAGCAATGTTTGATCATTACTTATATGTAACAGGTACAAGCCAAACACTCAGAGACTACTGTGATTGGTTTGCAGAGTTTGTTACAGGCAGAGAACAACTTACACATGGTAACGTATTAGACATAGCATGTAATGACGGAACGCAACTAGATAGTTTTAGAAAGTTAGGTTGGAAAACGTTTGGCGTAGACCCTGCTACAAATTTATTTGAGATAGCATTAGAGAAAGGTCACATGGTGCGTAATGCATATTGGCCTATAAGTTATCCGCAAATGGATGTAATCACCGCACAGAATGTTTGTGCCCATACTCCTAATCCACTGGAGTTTTTAGAAGGTGTTAAGAAGTCTTTAACACCAGATGGTACAGCATACATACAAACAAGCCAAAGCCAAATGTATCAACGTAATGAATTTGATACAACATACCATGAGCATATAAGTTTCTTTAGTGCAAACAGTATGAAGACACTAGCCGAACGAGCAGGATTAGTATTAACAGACATAGTTATAACTCCTATACATGGGGATAGTTATGTGTTTGTATTAAAACATCAAGGTGCTGATATACAAAGTTCAGTTACAGAAACTATTAGAAAAGAAGGTAAAGAAGGCAGACACAATCTTAACTTCTATCAAATGTTTGGATTAAATGCTAGAAGTATAGTTGAAAAATTAAAAGACCTAGTTACCAAGTGCCAAGCAGAAGGCACACCTGTAGTAGGATATGGTGCGGCGGCTAAAGGTATGACAGTATTAAATGCAAACGATATACAGTTAGACTGGATAGTTGATGACAACGAACTTAAACAAGGCTTACTCACACCAGGCACCAACATACCCATAAAAGACAGAAACAGTTTAGATATAGACGAACACATAGTTGTTATACCGTTAGCATGGAACTTCTTTAATGAAATTAAATCTAATGTAGAAGAAATCAGAGAAGGAAAGTCTACACAATATGTTCAATATTTTCCTAATGTAATGTTTGTGGTATGAAAAATTATTTAATCAGAAGTTTATACAAAATTAAATCGCCCATGTGGTTTGCTGATCGAAGCCATGAAGGAGACTTATACGATTGGTATATGAAGATGCATGATATAAGTCTTAGATCGTTTGAAAAAAATTTAGAAGGGGATTGGGAGTTTATATTCTTTAATAAGGAAGTTGAAAACATACAAGAAGTTTTTAAAGATCATTTCTTTGAGATATATGATATTTGGAAACAGGGAGATACAAATATACTTTACTGTGGTCCTGATAATATAATGTTAAAGCCAACAAAGTTTTTTGGTGAATACGATGACTTCCGTATGTTTAATTACACAGATCCTAAAGCAAGTATTGAGCAAAACCATTATAATATACAACACGAACATTTCTTTAATGCAGATGTCAGATACTACCCAAGCACAATGAGTCAAGATATTTGGGACATGGGTTTAGAGATGGCAGAGAATTGGGATTTCAATAGTTGGAATACAGAGCAATTTATTTTAAACAAAATGCTATGGGAACAAGACGGCAGAAGAATAGAAAATACATTAGATCCTAAAATGGCTTATCAAGGTCATATGCTTTATTTAGAAGATTGGGAAGGTACTAAGGAATATTCCAATCAATGGAATGGTTGTTACCTTGCTGATGCACGAATAGTCCATCTACATGGTAGTAGAAATGCGCCTAAAAAGTTAGCTCTAATGCAGGAATTAGAAAAACTATCTTAGCAATGCTTGGTGGCCACCTTACATATTGTTGGAACAGTCATTTGCAGTTCTCCTGCTATATATAGACTTTACTACGAGGGAGTCTTCTTTTCATTACTGTTAGACTGAAATATCTTCTGTCCAACACATATATTTAACAAAGTAATACAAAATCATGCTCAAACGCGGTAAAAATGCCAAAAAAAAGCCCTGAACTAGTCCAGGGCTCCTTAAGTGACGTGTATGTCTACTTCTTATTGAAGACGTGATATAGTATCCAAACACCTACTAAACCTAGTAAGCCTTCGTTACTCAATCCATTCAAGATAGCCATGATGTTTGTAACAACCTGAAAATCTCCTAGGAAAGGAACCGCTCCGCCGAATAGAACCTCCAGCACTACTCCGAGAGCAATAACACTAATACCAACTTCTGTAAGTTGCTTGGCCCATCCGCCAACACTTTTAAGAATATCCA
>Ga0181419_1000439_pt1 | contig 14436 bp, 21 predicted proteins | sample 42SPOviralmetaG_FD_130144 | JGI IMG/M metagenome (GOLD analysis project Ga0181419, IMG submission 130144) | Marine viral communities from the oligotrophic San Pedro Time Series (SPOT) site, San Pedro Channel, CA, USA - 42 SPOT_SRF_2013-04-24 | ecosystem: Environmental > Aquatic > Marine > Strait...
CTTGTGCGTGCTGGAATATCAGCAGCACTGACAACCTTAATAGAAGACATAAAAGGTCTTGGCTTGCGAGAAATACTTTAACTCAAGCTTGCGATTTTAGCAATAAGCTGATTGTGCTCCTCCCCTGAAAGATCATTCGATGCCCTAAGTTCAAGAATGCGCTGACGGATCGAATCAAGCTGCGATGGGTCAGCCTCCTCGATCTTTTTCATTGCAGGCTTAAAAACACCTGTGGGGTGCAGCTTCTGCACGATTTTGCGTCGTTTGGGCGGTGCCCAGGCACAGCTGATCTCTTCGTCAATCTCAGGGCTGCCATAAACACGGATGCAAGGTTCATCTTTGCGAAGCGGGTGAGGCATAACCTGATTGGTCGCGTAGAAAGTTACACGCCGTCCAGGCCACAACGCCACATCGTTACCCAAAAGCTTGATCAATGGAATGGCATTGATTTTGGCCAAGGTCAGCTCAGAATTAATTTCCTGAAACGACATAATCGTCTGGAGTTTTGGCTCTTGATCGTCAAACGCAACCTCTGCTTTGCGAACGCCTTTGACGGTCAGTGTCATGCGCCCAGATGCCGGGAACATGAAAGCTTTTAGCCAAGGCTCATTCATTAGATCACCTACGAATTCCATCAGACTCCCTGCAATAAATCAGCAACATCAGTGTCATTGGCTGGATCTTCGACTTGATACCAACGCGGAGCTTCCATTGTGTTGATGCCCCAAGACGGCCATTCGTTCGTGCCACGACAGGCTTTGATGCCTTCAATAGCCTCATTGCGGCGTTGACGACCAACCTCCAGCAGCTCGTCGCTAACGATATTTACCGAGTAGTTGAAAGGGAACGCCCACTCGTAAGCCAGCAGGACCATCTGTTTCGGGTAAGCGCCGTGACGGTCTAAATAGCCCTCACAATAATGTGCAATCTGGAGATCGTACCCAAGTGCAAATGACTGCCTAGCAAAATCGCGTGGGTTCGCACTCCGGGCTTTCTTCAGATCCACAAGCAAACCGTCCTCTGGCTGCTCCAAGTCAGGCAAGTAACGGCACTCAACATCGTTCTCTGGGTCGTGCCAGAAATGAGGCACCTGCCCTGAACCCTGCAGGAACTCAGAAGCGATTGGATCGTTTTTGAGCTTGCTGACGATCAGCTGTGCAGTGTGGTGCCACTCCTCGGTGATCAGGTCCGCGCACTTGGAGCGAGCAAGTTCTTGGGCCTCTGCCCAGATTTCCTTGCCTGCTTTTGTGCGACGGTCCGCTCTAGGAGCGACAACATATTTACGGCTAAACTTTTCAGGCTCTGTGATCAAACAGTCAACCAAGCTGCCCTGTTTCATCGGATCAGATGGCACCATTGGCATACGGTCTGGATCTTCATAAGCAGCCCAATAGTCAACTGCTGTGCCGCAAGCGTATTTCTTGAGCTTGCTGGCAGATAAAGCTGGATGATCGTGGTAGTTCATTGGTTTGGTAATTCAAGTTCCATTTCAATCCAGTGCTGACGAATTTCACCATCGCCAGCCAAAAGTCGAGCGTCTTCAACAAGGGCTTCATCGGTGACGCCTGGATAACCAATTACGCACCAACTACCGTCTTGAGCGGTTGCAGCTAAGGCTCGCACCTTGACCGCTACGGGTACAGCTTTGCTTGTCATTCAAAAACGCAACGATGTTTGCAAGACGAATGGTATCACTGTTTCGACTAATCGGCAATAGAGACAGAGAAATCCAGTGCCGCAGCTTCATGCTCTGTCATTTTTTTGGCCCACATCTTCGGAACCAGATTGTTCCAAGTGAACCCAGCGTCTTTGCAGTGCTGGCGCTGCTCGTAGCCCAAATTACTGACGTAGACATGTCTCGGTAGCAAGGCATTCTCAATCAGCTGCTCTAGCTGTGGCTCACGCTTCATCACTTCTGCAAGATATATGCAGTCAGTCAGCGCACGGTGGGCCTGCCAAACTGGAACGCCATAGTCGACGCACAGCGACATAACAGAGCTACGACCCCGCTTACTGTTCAGCGGCCATGAGATTTCGTCCATTGAACAGATCCATGGCAGCGGCATCGACGGCAGGCAGCCAGAACCACCGAACCACTGCCGGTCGAATGCAGAGTTATGTGCGACGGCATAATCAGCCTCAGCAACCATCGCCCAAAATGACGCCGCCATTGGGCTCGTCAGATCAGGCGCTTTCATGGTCAACGCAGGCTGAATCCGATTCACGAACTCAGCCTCGTTTGTCAGTGTCGGCAGCAGAAACGAGACCTGACAAATAACAGATCGCAGCTCAACATCAAACAGGACAGCTCCCAGTTCGATCACGGTGCTGTCGGCTGGACTTAAGCCAGTCGTTTCAGTATCGATGATCAATAGTTTCATGCTCATGAGGGTTTAATCTCCAGTGATAAATTTCAAGTAATCGTTGGTCTGATTCGGCGATCAGACGCTTTGCCTCAGCATTAGTCATTAATAATGCACAGCGAATACAAGGTCTTGGACCTACCCTTAAGTTTCTTCAATGCACCGTGATAGCTCATTGCATCAATAATTTCAACGTGCTCCCATCCGCTTTTTTCGCGAAAGGTTGCCTCAAATCGCTGCATCTTGCACGCTTCAGCTCTACCAGGCGAATCGGCAATACCAGCATCACGCATCATCCTGCTCCAGTCCATGCTCCCTAAGAGTTGCAGACACTGCATCAATCATCGTCGAGCTGGCATGATAATGGCCACCACGACAGTTCACCAACATCCGGTCAATTACAAACTCAGACGTAAAATACAAATAATTGCACGATCTACATTTGATCTGGCGTGTAACAGTACCGCCATGTGAATGCCGGGTACTGAAAACCTTTTTAGTGCCCCTCCCAGAGGCACCACAATTAGGGCAGATCAAAAGCTGCGCTCCTGAAACCTGACAACTGATTCAGGAACCAATAGCCGATAGCTTTTCCGGTTGCGATGAATACGAGATGCCTTATGTATTGCCTGCTCTTCAGACCGGGCCAATACCTCGACATACTGCCGATGCTGCCCTGGGGACTCGCAGGCCACGCAAAAATAGAGACTACTCATTTGTTGTTTGACTGCTTCCCTGATCTCCTCCGTGGGCGCATTGCTTGCTTGAGGTCGTCAATGACGGAATCGGTAATTATGTAACCCCTAAGATTGTCGTAGTCTTCTTGACAGGCATCTGCATAAATCTCATTGCCAAGATTATCGTGAAGCCATTTCGTAACCTGCTGCAACTGCCAATCAGCAGCAGAACGCATGTTGTCTTTCTCAACATCATCTTCGGGAGGCCAATCCTCACAAACCGTATAGCATAAGTCGTCAGTCAGTGGGTGCTGGTCAGTCATTTAATTTCTCCTGTGTGGTCGTGGTGGTGGGGTCAATAGATAGCGCCGCGTAGGCTTTCTCAAGCAATTCGAGCGTGTGCTCAAGCTGTTCTAATGTGACAACCTTGCTTGTTTTTTTTGCTCTCTGAATATAATCACAAAAATCGTAGATTTCCCCTTTTACACGCGCATACTTAGTGTCATACTTTATCCGAGCTATTTTCTCCTCAGTAGCTACGAATATACGTTCATAATACTCCTGGCTACCAACGAGCATACCATCTGACTTCCTAAAGCGATCTCCCCCGTGAATAATAATCAGCGTCGGAGTCGTGCGGTCAACGCTTACGATTTTACCCTTAGGATCAAAAAAGCCGATAGCATGAATTACCTTGTCACCTTTTTTGATGTCATAAAGTGTCTTCCGTTGTTGTTGATCAGTCATGAGTTTTCCTCTTCTTTTCGGGAATAAAAACAAGAGTAGGTTCTTGATGTTCTTCGTAACGGTGGTATCCAACAAAGTTGCCAGGGAGTTCGTCGACCCATGGCATCAGCCAATTAAAGAAGTGCTCAACCTCCCCGCTGTAATTCTTAAGATCACCTTTGCCGAGAAATGACCATCGCTGTAAGATCTTGTCGTATGTCAACGAGCGCACACACGTAGACGGCGTGTAGTAACTGCTGTTATTAAATAGCATCCCACTTCTTTCTGGAAAACCATTCGGCTGCACACCGTTGCACAGCTTCTTAAGTGTGTTAATGATTTCTTGTGGGGTCTCTTCCTTTAGATCCACGTTGACGTAGATTTCTGTGTACATTCCCATTAGATTTTCTCCTGTGTTGGGCGCATTGCTTCAGCAAGTTCTTCGGGGATGTTTACCGCTTCCAAGCAACTCCCACGCTCGAAGATTGTTTCGTTAAGCCATTTCATCACCTGCTCCAACTGCCAATCAGCAGCGGCTCGCATAGATTTTTTCCAATCGAAACACATGTAGGCGATGGACGGATTGTCGTCAATGGCAAGACAAATATCGTCAGTCAGTGGGTGGCTCATGATTCCTCTTCAAGCTTTTCTTCAAGTTGCTCAATCTGAAGCTTCAAAGATGCAATCTCTTTCTCTAAGCGTTCATTTCTCTGAGCAAAAAGGCTCTTTGCTTTATCGTAACTTGCCTTTACCTGAGCGGTATCGATAGAAAAGTGTGGATCAAGTACACAGTCGCTTGATGCGACCGTGACTTCCATCGACTCGTAACCAGAACTGAACTCATGCTTGTCACCGAGGATAACGCTCATCTGCGGGTTTACAATCTCGAAAGATTTATATCCGACGTTGTAGAAAGTGGCATTGTGTTCAAGCATCAGGGTCAACTGCTTCAACGATTCCGAGCAATTATCATCACTGGGAATGTAAATAGCAATTTCCGTTACGTTTTGCGTGTTGACTAAGGCGAACATAAACTTGGCTGCGCGAACTCCTCTAGTCTAGCAGTATGGATTTAGCTTCGTCAACCGATCTAGCCACTCCTGCAATTCCTCCTACGTTTCGGATGTGTTCAATGAACGCTTTCTGCTGTTCCGTAGCCCTGCCCTTGGCAGTCTTGACCTCGATCGCCGCGAACACTGGCACTTCCATTCCCACCATCTCTGGCGTAATCGTCACCTTCCGGTAGCCAATCAGGTCACTTCCGCCGGGACTACCGACACCAAATTGCACATACCTGCCAGTCCTTGGATCCGGCAAACTGCCACTGTTATTTCTCCACAACCTTACCGGGCCGCGACTACACGCCAGTCTGATCTCTTGCTGGATTTTGCTTTCGCTCAAGTCAGAAATGGCGCGATGCCATTATTTTCTTCGCCCATGGTACTGGGTATTTGTAGCCTCGACTTTTGCCTAGCTCAATCAGTTGCTCCAGCGTTTTAGCTCTACCCTGCTCCGCACGCTTGGCAATATGGGCTTTCTGCTTTTGTAGTCTCTCCAATGCAGCCGCCTGTCTTGAATCAATCTCACCCAATTCACCATCAACCTCAGCTGGTCCACCACGAGTCGGAGCCGGATACCGATACCCGCATTCAGGGCAAACCGGCGCTGGAACATGAGCACAGAAACAAGCAGGACACTGCCTGACGGGAGGTGCCTGTTCCCCACGCCTCTTCCGGCCCTCCAGGCTCCATTGCCGTTCCATTTCCGGGGGACCATGCTCGAAAATCGAACCGGCATGATCTAAAACCGTCAAATGCTTCTTGCCACTAACCGGCGACGTTCGCAGTCCACGGCCTACGGACTGAAGAAAAAATGTCAAACTCTTTGTCGGGCGAAGCAAAATAATGCACTCGATCTGCGGCACATCAACACCGGCCACCCACAGCTGGGCATTGCATACAACCTGCAAACTGCCGTCCCTAAGGCCAGTCAAGGCCGCGACTCTCTCTGATCGTTTGCTCTTGCCTGAAATTGCCACTGCCTTGTAACCCTGAGCCTGGAACTCAGCAGCAACATGCTCGGCATGGCTAATCGACGTGCAAAATGCCACCGCTCTTTTGCCATTGCAATGCTTCTGATAATGCTTGATCACGTCACCCGTGATGGTCGAACGGTCCATCTCACCATCGATGTCCGACTGCCTGTAGTCACCGGCTTGCATCCTTAGCCCGGTCAGGTCCGGGCGATGCGGCGCGAAATACTTGATCGGGGCCAAAAGCCCCTCTTGGATTAATGCGTTAGTGCTGCACGTTGGCACGATCTCATCAAAGATCTCACCCAATCCCTTACCGTCCAGCCTGCATGGAGTGCCGGTCAGCCCCAGCAGCGGTGGGTTGCCAATCTTGCCCATCACCTTGAGGTAAGTCGTCGCCACCGCCAAGTGACACTCATCCACAATCACAAGGTCAGGTGGCGGGAACCCATCACGCCTCGCAGCAGTTTGAACGCTCACGACCTGAACCCGGCGGTGATACTCCATTGGCTTGCCAGCAGCAATCTCGCCAAAAGGAATCTTCACCGAACGCAGCCGGTTGGCCGTGTCATCCAAAATCTCCCTCAGATGAGCAAGGAACCAGACAGTTTTGCCCTTATCGAGCGCAGACTGGATAATCGCTGCACTGGTATGGGTCTTGCCAAAACCAGTGGCAGCACAAAGAATCGGTGCCCGATATCCAGACCGGTACGCAACCCTGATGTCATTTATCGCCTGAGTTTGGCGGGGGCGGAGGGTCATGCCTCGTCCCTATCAAGTTGCAACAGGCGCAGCGATTCAGTGGCAAACTTTCTGACCGACTCCGCTTCGCGAGCAACTTCTTCCAATGTCTCCCTGATACTAGGATTGCCATCCTTGGCCAACTGTCTTTCAGCTGCCATTACGTCTTGATAAACGATACCTCGCCCGAAGCGAAACTCCTTTGACGCTGCTGTCATTGTTTTCTCTAACGGAATTTGGATTTCTTTCAATGCCGCTACAATCTTCAGCCGATCTTTGCTGCTTTTGCTTTCACGTTTAACAAGAGCTTTCATGTGATCGTTGAGTTCGCCTGTTGGCGTAACTTGAATGTCCTCTCTAAGAGTTGAGTGTCCCGAACTTGGGACACTTGTCGTTGGCTCCGGTGTTGGAGTCGTTTCAGGAGCACTGGGGGTCAGTGCTGGCTCAGGTGCTGACGTAGGCTCTACCTGAACTTCAGCTCCTTTCCTGCGTTTGATTTCCTTGGTGATTGTTTCGCGGTTGCGACCCGTTTTCTTGTGAATGGCGTTGGTGGTCAATCCTTCTTGAGTGTGCAGCCTCCACCATTCCTGCCGCTCTTCATCTGTCGGCTTTTTTCGGGAGGGCTCGGATCCTTGAGTTGTATGGTTCGCCATTTGGCGAACGTCATCAGCTGGTTTCAGCTTGCGGCGCAACGACGTTTCAGCAACGCCAAACCGCTTGGCTGCACCCAATACGCTGATGTTTCCAGTCTGAACCGCAGCGATAGCATTTTCCATTGATTGTTCTTCAGATGTTCTGCTTGCGAGCATTTCAACAAGTTTGCAGTCGTCTCCGCATTTAGGCTCTTCGCTGTTCATGGAATAAAAAACCCGCTTAAAAGCGGGGTGATAAAGTTCAATTCAAAAGTAAAGTCAAAAGCATCGCTCAATCACTGTGGGTGACAACGCTCTAGCGACTTTTCCTGCTTTTGAGCCATTTTGCGGGTTATGCTGTGCAGTAACAACTGCCAGCGGAAGAGCTGCCTTGACGGATGACATTACTTTTTCAAACCTTCCAGGCTTGTCTGCCTTGATCCATTTGAGAAAAGTGCCTCCTTCTGGCCTTGCTTTCTCAAGCTGATTCCAGAGACTATTTCCTGCGTCGGAATACTGCGCGGGGGTAAAATGATTTAAGTCAAGATCTGCTGCTAAAAGTTTTACATAGCAGGAGAAGGCTGCCTTAAAGTCTTTAGCGTTCCCTGCGTGCAAGATTGAATCTTGAATGCTTTCGCAGCTAAACAGTTCAACTCCACTCGTAGAGCCAACCCTTTCACGAATCTCTGCGCGAGAAAAATCCCTAGAGCCAGTATTGGCTGAAATAATTCGAGCCTGTACTTCTTCTTGAAGAGAGCAATTAATAACCGAGCAACGTACCTTTACGCTTTGATAACCATTAAAGCCAGCTGCTTTTAACATTATTTGCAACGCTAATGTGCGGTGACGGCCTGACGTAATGATTGGGCCAGCAACTGATCCTGCTCGTAAGTCGTGAATGTAAGCGACTTCAATATCTTCCATCAGCCTTTTCTCTCTACCGCCTCCTGACTTGCGGATTAGCCCGTACCGCCCAAACAAGATGTCATTAACCGCTGAAGGGTCAACGGCTTGAGCTGTTACTTCGTGCTTTGAACTTTCAGCTAGTTCGGCGAAAGTAAAACAACGTAGAGCAGAACCACCGTCCGGTTTTTGAACTTGAAACTCGCTTTCTAAGCTTTGAGTCGAAGAAACAACTCTTTCGATGTTTTTCTTTAGCTCAGAGGAGCCGGTCTTTGAACTGTTTAGAACCTCAGTGGCTTTTTTGATCACAGGAGCGAGAGACGGGATCAAGCAGGGGTCGTAGTTGGTTGAAGTGCTGGCGTTCATTTGAACTCAGTAAACAAAAGGACTGAGCTAAAATGGAAAGCGGATAGGCAAACCATTTAGCCATTGCATGACCCCGATTGGCGTCGGGGTTTTTTCATGCTGCAAGAACCATAGCAGTCAAACGCCTGTGTTGTCGAATTTGCGGTATATACCCGCCCCTCAGAGTGTGCGCACAAAGAATCACGGCCAGATGTTGTGTACACGTACATACACGCCAAGCTCGCAGCTTTCGTGTACTCTCAGTCCCTACAACAAAATTAAATGCCTAACTCTGTTCTTATCGACTGGTCAATCACCGAAGACTTCCTTGAAGCCATCGGTCGCAGTACCGGCCCAATAGTTTTCGCTGTCTATCCCTCAGATCCGTCGCGGCCTTGCATCCACATCAAGGCCGACGCAGAGGACATACCGCGCAACAAAATCGAACGCATCCTTGCCCGAAATTCAGGCAGCAGCCTTGGCTTCGTCGTCAATCCACCCTCAGACCAGCCTGCCGTATGGGGGACCAAGCCGGAGCACATCAACCGGGCTGGTGACATCAAAGCCTGGGGCGCATCCAATGCCCACATCGAGCACGCAATCGCCTGCTTTGCAGAGTGCGACGGTAATCTCGACCGCGAAGCTCAAGCAGCACTGCCTGCAATGGCGGGACTCCCAGAACCAACAGTCTCGGTCTGGACTGGTGGCAAATCCTTGCACCACTACTGGCTTTTCACTCCAGGCCAAGAGCCTGACATCCAAGACTTCTCCGACCTGCAACGCCGGATCGCAACCGCAATCGAGATCGTTGCGCCTGATTCCAAGCCAGACAAGGCGATTTCCAACGGCAGCCGTGTCATGCGCCTGCCCGGTGGTATCCACCCCAGCACTGGCGAACGCACGGTTATCGCCTCAACCAGAACTGAAACATTCACCCCAGACGAGATCGGCGCTGCTGCTCCAACGATTTTTCAACGTGGCACCCGCCCAGCAGAACCGTCTCACCACTGGTTTTCTAAACTCCCACCCGCAGAGCAGCGCACACTTGCTGTCGAAATACTCCGCAACTACATCCCGCTCCGCACTGAAGCAGGCCAAGGCACATACCCCACATGCTTTGCCTGCCTCGCAGCCCTAACCCACCATTTCGGACAGTCCCTTGCACAGGACATCGTTCTGGAGGCTGACTGGCAATCACCCGGCACATGGGAGCCAGCCAAGAAAATTCTCTCAATTGGTGATGCGCCAATCAGGGCGTCAATCAGCAAACTAATCAACACTGCAATAGCAAACGGCTGGGAATTACCCCAAAATGTTGATGCCGAAGAGCCAAACGAAGCACCAGAAGAACATCATGCAGTAATACCTTTTCAATTCCTTGGTTATGAACACGGCAAGCATTACTACATGCCTAGAGCAAGTTCACAAGCCATTGAACTGACAATATCTTCACATACCAAACTGCACTTAATCTCACTAACCAGCTCCTTAGAGTTCTGGCAACGTAACTTCACAGTCAACGACAAACTTGACTGGGATCTTGCTACCGAATGGCTAATGCAAGAATCACACAAGAAAGGTGTATTTGATCCTGATCGTATTAGAGGCCGGGGTGCTTGGGTGGATGCTAATCGCGTTATCTTTCACCTTGGCATGAGAATGATAGTTGATAATCGCGAGCAAAAAGTATCAGACGGAATATCGAGCTATTACTTTTATGAACACGCCAAACCCCTTGATGGGCCTAGTGAAGTCCCGCTAGAAGACGATGTTTCGGTTCAGCTTTTTAGACTTGCAAAGTCTTTCTCCTGGGAATCACCTTCCTATGCGTTCCTGCTTGCTGGCTGGGTTGCTCTTGCTCCTATCTGTGGCGCACTTGAGTGGCGCTCACATATCTGGGTCACCGGAGGCAAGGGCACGGGTAAGACAACAATCCTCAGTCGTTTCCTTAAGCCTTTACTAGGCGGCATTTATCAATCAGCCACAGGTGGCACCACTGAACCCGGCCTTCGCGCTGCACTCCGGTCTGATGCAATACCTGTTCTGTTCGATGAATTTGAACAGAACGACTCCCGCGAAAAACAAAATCGTGACAACGTGCTGGCCATGGCACGGATTGCATCATCTGAAGGCGGCAAAATCATCAAAGGCTCCGCTGGTGGTGGTGCAGCTAATCAATACGAAATCCGCAGTATGTTCTGCGTTTCATCAATCAACGCCTCCCTTGTTCAAGGTGCTGATCGTGATCGATTCTGTGTCCTTACCTTGCAGAAGGGTGAGGGGGACTGGCTTCCGCTTGAGGCACAGATCGCCAAGCTCTGCACTCCCGAAACAGGTCGCAGCCTGGTGGCACGAACACTGGCACGGGTGCCGACTATTAGGGCCAATGCGCGGAAGTTTGCAGCAGCCCTAGCTGTCGAGCACGGCCAGCGTTTTGGTGATCAGCACGGCACACTCTTGGCAGGTGCGTTCAGCTTGCTCCCAGGCAGTGATCGTGAGCTGTCTGATGTAGAGGCTGCTGAGTTTTGCGCTGGCATTGACTGGACATCACAGCGGCGCGATGAACGTGACGCTGATGAAGATCAATGCCTTGCGCGGATCCTTGAATCAATGATCACCGTGGAGGGCGGCAGAAGGTTCACGATCATGAATCTCGTTGAGAGTCTTTGCGGTCCCAAAATGGGAACAATTGAAGGTTCGGATGAAACTTGCGAAAAAGTGTTAGGCAGATATGGAATCAGACTTATGTCCGGCTCAATGATGATTGCGAACTCAAATACGAATTTGGAGCGGCTTTTGGATGAAACGGCATGGTCTGGAGGGGCTCATAAGCAAGCACTGAAGCGGGTTTTGGGCGCTACCAAGTCCCCGGCGATGGTGAGATTCTGCGGAAGCAAGCAATCACGAGCTACAGTGATTCCACTGACGGCAATTATCGACACGGATTAGCTAAACATTCTCGACATACTGCTGAAGACTGCGTATTGTTTGATAGCTAGTGACTGGCCCCCTTCCTTGGACAAGAGGGTGCGGAACTCCGCTAGCGTTTGTCCACCAATGAAAAGCCTGCACTCAAAGGCACTCTGACCCACGACCCACACCCTGACCCGCGAGATCCGTTGCGGCGCAAGGGCGGGTCGGTTGGGTCATTTTTTATGCCACACGAGTAAGTATGTGTGTGTAAGTAAGAGAGTATATATATATATATATATATTTAGTGATACATTTATTATTATTGACCCATCCCAGTCATACCAAGGGATTTGGCCGGGTCAACGACCGACCCGTTTGCATACAGTTACTGCGCCGCAAGGGATCTCAGCGACCCGCTGTCTGAAAAGAGCCTTCCAGCTAGCCTTATCTCATGGCAATTACCTTCGACGCTGAGGAAATAACCGGCAAGCTGGATGCCATCAGGCTCACCCAGCTTCCATTCGCTGCATCGAGAGCAGCTAACCAGCTCGGCTGGGAGCTAAAGAACTCGGCATGGCCTGCTTTTGCGCGTAGAGCTTTCACAGCATCAGGGCCACCAGTGCCATTCACGACTGGCGGGAGTGGGGTTACTGGCGGTTTGCTCTACAAGCACAATCGCGGAGACGCCAGGGTAGAGATAAGCCTTGATCGCCCTGCCCCTAAAGGGCAAGACCCTGCTCGCTACCTAGCACCTACGGAATCAGGTGGCTCGATTTACATCACTCGCTTTTCGCGAGCTTTGGGCAACCAAGGCTACATGCCGTCAAATTTCAAATACGCAGCGCCTTTGAAAGGCAGCAACGGTTTTGCTGGGCAGATGAACGGCAAGGTCATCAAACCTGGGTACTACAAATCAATTCTTGCTGGGCTAACTAGAGGTTCGACTCCAACAAAAACAGCATCAGGTAATCGGTCTAGGGCTAAGTTCACCGGCTACAGGTTTTTCTCCGTGCCAGAAGCTCGCGGCAGCCTTAAGCCTGGTATTTACAGGGCAAAAGGCCGTGGCGAGCTTCAACAGCTATTTACCTTTTTAGATTCAGTGCCTAGCGTTCCCTCGATATGGAATTTTGAGGAGTTTGCAGAACGCGAATCACTACCCATACTGGAGCGCATACTCCCCCAGTTCATTGAGGAAGCCTTGAAGTGATTGAGCCCTGCCAGCAGACTGAGTTCTTCATGGAGCGACTTAGAAGGCAGTCCCAGGACATGAGCCGTGAAGAGCTGCTGGTCGTGGTCGACAGTCTCAGCCGCCTGTACTGCACCACAAAGGCTGGAGCTAACTGGTTGGCAAAAGAAGCGTCTCGAAATATGACAGCCGGTTGTTGACAAGATGCGCTTAAGGGCTATATTGCCGTTGCAAACAGAAATGCGTTTTAAATGCCATCTATTGCTTCGCTAAGAAAACAGGTCAAGCAAGCCGATGACGCTTACAGGTCTGGCAATGCAGTTATGAGTGACCAAGATTTTGACCATTTGGCTGCCGAGTTGCGAGCTGTTGCACCATTTGCTCCTGAACTGACGCTTCCCGGAGGGGGATCTGCGCTTTTGAGCTTGAACAATGGGGACAGCGAGGAGCTGGACCACTGGCTTTCGATGAGCGGCGCTCAGGAGCCGCTGTGCGTGTCCGAGAAGGTTGACGGGTGTGCAATAGCCATTCAGTACGTGGAGGGCCGCTTGCAGGCCGCTTGGACGCGATCTGGCGCTGACGCGACTGCTCTCGTATCGCGAGTCGCTCCCGCGACTCTTTCGCAACCTCTCTCTATCGAGGTTCGGGGTGAGCTTTATGACTCAGTAACTGGCAAGCAAAGCGTCCCGGCTCAGGCTCTTCGCAGGCCAAACCACACTGGCGACGGTCTGGGCTTTATCGCTTACACGCTTATGGATGCTGATGGTGATGAGTTCTTGACGCTTGAGCGTTTAGCAGCTCTTGGATTCGACACCGTGTCAGCCGTTTGCTGCACTACTGTCGCTGACGTGATTGCTTGTCATCGGCAGTGGAAGGCTGGCTGCTTTGGCCGGTCGGAGCTACCTACTGATGGCATCGTGATCCGAATCGCGGATCATGCTGCACAACAAGCTTTGGGATCTAGTAGCAAAGCGCCTAACTATGCTTTTGCTATGAAGTGATGGGTTCTCTGATGCGCTGGTACACCAGATTTTGGGAGCGATTCGCTATCGGGATTCTTGTCAGATCCAACAACATTTCCCTTCTTGCCTTTAAGGACGTTGATCTTGATCAGGTCATCATGGCGGGATCTATTGAAGATCCGGTCGCAATGGCCTTTGTCGACAGGAACACCCCTGACGATGAAAACTACGCAGATCCAGACTCTTTGATGCTGGAACGCTTATTTCATGCCCCAGATGGGGAAAAACCCAATTAAAAAACATGCAAACAGTACATCTCAAAAAGTCCGATGCCTTCGCAATCTTTATTGAAAACGCAGGAGGAAGCTGGTTTGAAATCTCAGGACAAGGACGAGTCGCACTCACCCCTGGAAGATATGTTGAATCTACTGAAGCTGAAAAGAAGATTCAAAAGCTTCGCTCAATGGGTTACAAGCGACAGCGACTCTCTAGTGATTCGTGAGATTGCTGGAACCATCAGCTGCATGGCTGTTATTGCGTGGGTGTCTGGCTACACATTTGGCACTTGGTTTCATAACACTAAAAAACAACTAATCAACAAAATCAATGACAAGATTAATCGGACTTTATAGTCACGCTCCCGGCTCCGGGAAGTCCACTGTTGCGGGAATGCTTCGGAGTTACAAAAGGTTATCTTTTGCTGATCCATTGCGGAAGTTTTCGGCACAGATCCTTTCGTCTCTTGGATACAACGGTCTCGCCTGCCTTAAGGACAAGAAGGAAGATAAAATTGTTGAGATTGGGGTCTCTCCTCGTCAGATGATGCAAACGCTGGGGACTGAGTGGGGCCGGTCTTGCGTTCATCCTGATCTTTGGATCATGGTTGCCGCAGGAGCTGTGGAGAAGCAGCTGAAGCGTGGGCGGAATGTTGTCATCGACGATGTGCGGTTTCCAAA
>Ga0181419_1000442_pt1 | contig 14367 bp, 25 predicted proteins | sample 42SPOviralmetaG_FD_130144 | JGI IMG/M metagenome (GOLD analysis project Ga0181419, IMG submission 130144) | Marine viral communities from the oligotrophic San Pedro Time Series (SPOT) site, San Pedro Channel, CA, USA - 42 SPOT_SRF_2013-04-24 | ecosystem: Environmental > Aquatic > Marine > Strait...
GGGTTTTAAAAAAGTGGGGGAGGATATGTCCCATGCCATTAGACTTCCAGACGTGCCAACGGTGTCGTCAGAGAGTCCATATTCTCATGGGTATACCCGGTGGTCATTGGGTGTGTGGGGTGTGCTTTACGAAAAGCGGATCAGCAGAGCCAGTACAAGGAACATCATCATAGCGACGACGGTATCCTCAAGACTCGGGGGCTTTGGCGGGTCCGTTTGGCACCCCACGCTGCATGTCTGGGGCTCGGGGGGCGGTGCAGCGGCTGTCCAACGACTGAACATGGTCCTATATACCCTAAGCAACCTGAACACTTGGCGTCGCTAGGACATTTTTTGTCGCCACACGGGTTTTAAAAAAAAAACGGTGGCGGAGTTAAGACTCCACATCCTCATCCTCATCGGTATCGGGCCACTCGAAAGCGTACCCGTTACCCGGGGGAGTCGGGGGTGCCAGCCCCAGCCAGTCGTCCTGGTAGCGCTGGGCCGCCTCTGCCATCCGCACCTCCCAGGTGTCAAATCGGCTGCGAACCTCCTCGGGCTTCATACCCTCGAAGCGTTCCTCCCAGAAATCATCCCAGGCGGTATCCTCCACCTCGGGGGCAATGGCAGTGTGGTACATCCTGCTCCAACGCTGGGGGTCGTTGCCACCCCAAGCGTTGCAGTACATGACACGGGTCTCCATGTCCAGATCTTTGAACTGACCCTCCTCGCAAGAGCCGCAGAAGTTGTAAGACATGCCGTCCCACCACTTGTGACCACTGATATCTGCCCACCCACCGCAGCAGTAGCAGGTACCATACTTGTGGGTCATCAGGAGGTCTGGGTGCTCATTCAACATGAGTTGGGTGCGCATCCCCCTCACGACCCACTGGAGGTCGTTGGGGAGTTCCTGCCACACCGAGGAGTCCATCTGGATAGTAGAAGTCATCGAGTGATGGTTCTTTACCTATATCTTCCATACACCTTAAGTCCGCATAGACATAATTTTTAATCAGCCCATCCACCTCTGGGTAGGTCCCCCACATATCGGCATTCCACAGATACACCCGGATATCATTGGATCTCAGGTGCTGGATGTCGTGCTCATCGGCACACTCGTGGTCGAGGCTCACAAAGTCAACCTGTGGGAGGTCAGCAAACATACCAGATGATATGAGACCCACGGACCACTTGGTACTGATGGACATCAGGTGATCGACACACCTCACCAGCCATGGAGATTGCCTCATCAGCCCCCCGAGGCTTCATGTCCAACACGATCCTCATAGGCTCCTCGCACTCAACCAAACTGGATAAAGATTCGTTGTGGTATTGATCCCTGCGAGACCAGTCGTGGCACAACACCAGCTTCCGATGAGAGTTGTACCTGATATCAACCTCCACTGCACCCACCTTGCGGTGAGCTGCCACGATATGCTCCACCCTGTTTTGGAAGCGGGGACCCCACACACCCCGATGGGCTATGAACATTCGACACTTACAACATATCCAGAACTTTTTGGAGCGGTTTTAGATTCGTTTCCCAATCCCCATGAGCCCTGACGTGATCCACATACCTCTGTCCCCCCGAGAACCCCTGGGTGTACAGGTGGTACAGGGCGTCAGAGTACGGCTTGTAGTCGTGCATAGCAATCTCACCCCCATGGCTCTCAAACTTGCTAACGGTCGTCCAGACCGCGGGCTCCACCACCATTGCCACGTCACCCAGAACCTCCTTGGCCGACGGGACCCCCGAGACCACCTGAGGCTTCCCAAAGAGTGCATGCTCCATGTTGGTCATCCCATAGCCCTCGCCACAACAGGTGTTGATGCCCACTGCAGAGGCTGCCATCACCTTCTCCACGTACTCGTCGGAGGCGTGGAGGGGCCAGGGGTTCTGGAAGATGTGATTATCCAGAACAACCTGTTCATCCAAATTGTGCTTCATACACTCAACCGTGATCAACTCACGGATGTCGTACCCGTCATCAGACTTGAGGACCCCGCCAATGAACAGCTTGACCCGTTCTGGCTTCCCCGCCCTGACCCAGAAGTCCACCCACGCCTTGATGGACACACACCACTGTTTGCGGTACGAGTTGCGGTTCATGTTCAGAACCATCCACGTATCCTCAGGCAACCCCATATCCCGCAGGGCTTCCACCTGGGTCATCTTGCTCTTGGGTTCGTCAACACCCAGATGGAGGTAATCGATCTTACTATCGTCCCACCCGAGATCTCGGGCGAGGTGTTCCTTCCACGAGTTGGTGTAGGTGAAGGTCAGGTCTATCCTGTCCTTCAGATACTTGAAGCGACTCACGTCCTGCCACGGGTACACGATATCCATGAAGGTCACAACCTTCGTGGAATCGAGGTGGCTCTCGAGAAGATGCATGATTGCTGTGATGACCGCGATGTCATTGTAGATGAATAGCACATCAGGCTTCTCCTTCTCAAAAGTAGGGACAATCCCCTTGTCCCCGAAGCCCTTGGGAGACTCCGAGTCCAGTTCCAATGCGTCCACGAAGCGGATGCGGGGATCAATGAACCTATCCTTGATATCCTGGTGTGGGTAGTTCTGGAAGGCATAGTAGACCAACTCGAGGTCAGGGGGTCCGTTAGCCAACAGCCAGTTGCAGACCTTGGCGGCAGACTTCCCGTAACCCGTACCCTGATTGCAATGTGTGCAGAAGAATAGGATCTTCATGACCACCTAGCAAATTGTAGCTTCGAACCTCTATAATACTGGTGGTAGGCGGTGACCACGTTGGGGTGGTGATACTCCTTGGGCATACACTCGGGTGGTGGTGTCACACGCTCGGGGAACCCCTCTCGGGCGTAGGTGCTGTTGGGGTTGCGGTGGCACCCAAAGCCCTCGGGGACATTTCGACTGAGCCACATGATGTGCTTGGAGCACCCGTGGACGGTTCCGAACCTCTTGTTGTGCTCGACAGCCAGTGCAACCCCCAGGGAGGCGGCCCACCTGTAGTTCCCTGGGTGGGTGCGGATCCACATGGTCATCGGGTGGTTGCTGTGCGCCTTCTTGTAGCCCCGCTGGCCTTTCAGGGTGAGAGGGGCGTCTGCGTCCCACCCTGGAGGGCTGTGGTGGTGGTGGGCTGTATAGAGCATCTGGCAAATCTCCAACAGGATTTTAACAATGTGCTGATTGCAGTACCACTCGGCACATTGTCTGACGTTCCACGAAAGTATGAATATGTTCATATTGCTTACTAATCAATATTCCCAAAACCTTAAGGTCTCAGAGTCAATTTTTCCACACGGGCACTAGGGTCGGATGCGTTCGGAACCCACTTGGGCATCCACCTCTCGTTGATCAGGTGGCGCTGATTGGGAAAGTGTTTGTCAAATATGACGTCATAAATGTGCTCCCCTCGCTCCCTCAGGAAGTCCACCCACCCATTACCCACCCCGTCACTGAATGCCTCCTTCTGCCTCCACAGGACATCCAGGGGTATGATGGGGTTTGGGTCATCGAACGCCTTCCGCAGCACCTGCTTCTCTATGACACCACCAATGCAGGACTTGAGTTCTGGGTCCAGCGAAGTCACAAGGGAGACCAGACGGTCATCCAGGAAGGGGCACCTGAGTTCCAGCCCGTGGGCGGAGATGCAGCGATCTGCCCTCAACCCGTCAAACTGGTGGATGTACTCGAGGCGCCTCAAGGTTTCATTCTGGAACTCCCCGATGTTGGGGGCATTGTGGAAGTAGAGGTACCCACCAAACAATTCGTCAGCCCCCTCGCCCGACACGACCACCTTGATATCGGTATTCTGGGATATCCACCTAGCCAGAAACCACATCGGGGTCCCCGCCCGGATGGTGGTGGTATCCCACGTCTCCATGCTCCATATGGCATCCGGGACGATCTCCCACAACTCTTGGGGCGTGAACAGCACCTCGGTGTGGTCGGCGCCCAGGTGATTGGCAACCTGCCGGGCGTACTTGAGGTCCTGAGACCCCTCCATACCAATCGAGAAGGTGCGGAGAGGTCCCTTCACCCACGTACGTGCGATTCCAGCCACCAGGCTGCTGTCAAGTCCTCCTGACAAGAGGAATCCAACAGCCTGATCACTGTTTCCGACTCGGATCCGTACCGCCTCCTCAAGTTCCGTTCGGATTCCACCTGTACCACGGTGATAAGGCAGACACTCACGAAGTTTGTAATAATTATTCCAAGTATCCGAGGGACCATATGTGTATCCAGGGGGGAAAACGTTCACGTCCCCTCCAAGCGCCTTTGCTTCCGACGCAAACGCAAGACCCCCGTCGAGTGTCCGGCAGTGAAAGAGGGGGCGTACACCCATGGGGTCTCTCCCTACAAACAACTTGTCGCCGTCCACGAACACGAATGCAAACTCCCCCCTGACCCTCCTCACGATATCAGATATGTCATCAGACTCACGGTTACACAGGAGGTGGAACAGTGGCTCGCAGTCACTCTGGGTCACCTCACACCCCGTTGCCAGCTCCTTGTGATTGAAGATCTCCCCGTTGCACACCATGGCTCGGTCCCCGTTCACGAATGGCTGCATCCCAGATGTGGACAGGTCATTGATTGCCAGGCGATAGAACATGAGGGTGCTGTTGCCGACCCGAACCTCGTCGAAGGCATCTGGACCCCTGTGCTTGAGGGTGGCTGCGGGTTTCTCGGTGGTTGTGGGAAGGCATATGATGCCACACATTGTTGTGTCCTGTCAAGGTATAGAGGGGAAACTTTATATCTCGGTAGATAACAAATAACAATGATGCTCACGACTATCCGTCCTGTTGCAATGGCGAAGAAGCCCAACAAGCGCCAGAAGGCGGTGAGGGAGCGGGGTGACGAACTCAAGAAGATCCGCGCCCAGCTGGGTGATATCAGCAAGAAGGAGCGTGTGCGGATGGGTGGTCTCCTTGACCTCCACCGCGACTTCCTGAGGCGCAATGATGATGGAGAGGGTGAGGCACCCAGCTCTGAAAACCAGATGGTCGAACCTGAGATCGTCCCCGATGCCAGTATCGACGGGTATTTCGAGGGTCAGGACAACTAATCACCCCCCTCGAGCACCCCTAACCACAAAAATAGCCGACGCTGCTGCAAGCAACCACGGGATCAAAGGAACATCCTGAAGGTTATCGGCTAGAATTGCAGCGATAACACTGAATTGAAAGTCCCTCAACTCCCTCCTGGTACTCTCAATTTGGCGCTTCGTCCTAGCCCTGCCACGATCCAACTTCTTCACGGTGTCATTGATACTACGGACGTTGCCGGGCATCTCCACGGCTCCCCGAGTCATTGACCCAAAGTCCAGGGACTCCACGATCTCATTGATGTCTATGAGGGGTGCTATGTACCCCATGAAATTGAACTTGGGGTCCAGCTGGCTGCAGATCCCGTCGACCGTCGTGAAGCTCTTTGCCAGGAACAGGAAGTCGGATGGTATCAGGAACGGCTTGTCCTCTGCCAAGCCCTTGCTCAACTCGTCCCGTGCCAACTTGGCATTGAACTCCTTCCCGCTCATCTCCTCCAGATACTCGAGAGCGGCATCGATGAATACGACAATCTCCGTGACATCAGCGGTTGGCTGGATGAGTCCCAGACCAACCAACCCCTCCACAACAGCGGGGGTATCTTTCTGGATGATGCTGGGTGCCAGTTCAATGAGTCCATTCCTGAGATCGAGATCTATCTTGACACAGAGACCAAAGTCATAGAGCACGAGTTGATTTTCCGAGGTCAGTGCAACGTTCCCTGGGTGGGGGTCACCGTGGAAGAAGCCGTAGTACATGATCTGCTCCACAAAGTTGGTCACGAGAGCACGGCTCACCTTGACCCTCATGTCGGGATCGGCAACGTCGACAACCTTCACACCGTCCACCCGCTCCATGATCATGAGTCGGGGTGTCAGCACCTTGGTGTAGACACGGGGTATCCTGACCCACGGGGTTTTGTAGAAGTTTTGGTAGAATGTTTTGGCATTCTTAGCCTCGTTGACGTAGTCCAGTTCCTCCATCAGGTATCCCCGAGCCTCCTCAAACAGCTCGATGGACTTGGGTCCCGTGTCCACCCCCACAAACTCGAAGAATTTGAGAATGTCGGTAACGTTATCTACATCACGAGATATGCTTTCCATCACCCCGATGCGCTGGAGTTTCACGACTACATCTACTCCCGAATGGAGTTTCCCTCTATGCACTTGACCGAGGCTGGCAGACTTGAACGGATCTCTATCAAAGTCTGCAAATATATCATCAACCTTACCTCCCAACTCATCGCTCAGCACAGCGTCAACTTCCCACGGCTCCATTGGAGGCACGGAATCCTGAAGAATCACCAATTCATTGATGAACTCCCGGGAATACAGGTCTCTCCGGGTGCTGGCAAGCTGCCCCAACTTCACGAACGTTGGTCCCAACTCGATCAGCCTCTCTCTCGTCCACATACCCAGTTCGCGGTTGGCACGGGCATCACTCTTATCCACCCTACGAGACTTTGCCGCAAAGCGGAATGCAAAGTCCCAAGTCCTCAAAGTTTGTAGCATCCCTTACTATGCTCTAGCATAATTCTTCTAAACTGATGACGAGGAACGATACTATAAAGTTCTGGTGTGTCCCAGTATATGATGAGGTTTTCCCCTGTGTGGGGTGGAGCGGGTGGTGGGATCAGGAGGACATACGGGAGTTCAAAGGACCTGCGGAGCTTCAGAAGGAATTCGCAGAGATCAGTCAGCTCCTCCTCGTCATAAGAGTCCTCCCGCTGCCAATCACCTACCACGTGGCGCATCCCCCTGAAGTAGAGATTTCGGCGGCATATCGGGCATGTTGGAGATTCGGGGGACCGTTCCCACCACTCCCTGACACAAGACATGCAAAAGCGATGCTTGCACACAAGCGTGCACGTATTGTGGCATTCTTCATAACAAACGGGGCATTCCATGCATATAAATATTCACATCAGTTTAAGCGCCGCATCCACATTGACGGTACTTTTCCTTCTTCATCATGTACCCCTCGGGGGTGAACAACTTGCAGAGCAGGACACCCACAAGGGCAGCAATGATGATCTGTTCAGCTTTCATTTGGTTTAATACTCCTAGAGATATTTTTACGGCATAGGGGGCAAGTGGGGTTTGTGAAAACCCAGTTCATGATACAGGGGTAGCAGAACTTGTGATTGCAGTGGAGGGAGCACATATTACCAGGTGGATTGTCCATGCAAATGGCACAATCGGTCTCCTCACCTGGTTCGTGTGACATCGTCTTCTGCATAAAGTTGACCACGATGTCATCGGGTTCCGACTCCACCGGCATGTCCCTGAACAACTCGGTGGTTATCGAGATTGACGGAATCTTGCGGAATCCGTGGGTGTACACGCACTTCTCGTAGAAATCCAAATATTGTTTGATTATAGAAGGAACATGCTCATTGTATGTAAAGCGGGACCACTGATGAATGGCGTTCTGTCCGGCATGACGCTTGCAAACGGATGTCTGTACCCCATAGCAGTCGCTGGTGTAACCACCGTTAAGCTTACAGCGGTGGCCCTTCGTTGTACGAGCCATGCATTGTGGCACCTCAGTGTCCATTACTTGATGGCTCCAAAAAAATCCGCACCGATCGACGAAGATTGGGAGCTAGTCACCTGACCTGATACTCCCTCGGCACGAGGGGCATTGATTGGACCTATCCATCCAGTACGATATGCAGGATGTGTGATACCTGTGACCACAAGAGAGTTTCGCAGTGTCGTCGTGCTGGGCTAGAGACATGAGACATATGGGACAGGTGGAGGCGTGGATGTGACAGGTGGGGAGGTTGTTGACACGGCGCAGCTTGCACCGCTGTTGGGAACTCTCTGCCTGACAGGAGCATCGAAGTTCCCACCTCATCCCTGTACTTATATAGAGTTGAAAAACTTTATTGTTGTATAGTAGATGATGGAGTGGACTGCCTCCAAGGTGTCGCAACGGCGATTGGCAGAGAGGCAAATTGCGAATGGTGATGCGGTGATGTTTGATATAGACGACACGTTGTGGCGACCGACAACAGGGGAGTTGATTCAGTCAATGCTTGAACTTCTTTACACGTCGCGCATGCTTGGCTACTCTATAGTGATTATTACTGCTAGACCCTCTGACCCACAGAACCAGATGTGGACCGTAAATCAACTCCATCAGATGGGGGTGGTGCCAGACGTACTCATGTACTGCCCACCCGAGGTGAAAGATGACGCAAAGGATGCTCTCAAACGGAGCAAGGGAATGCGTATGATTCTATCTGTTGGGGATCAATGGACCGACCTGGGTGCCACCAAGTGGTGGCTTAAGTTACCCGCCTACAACGACCCTCGACTACTCACGAACATGCCTACGAACTAACACATAGAGAGATGAACCTCATACATACCTAAATGGCTACTGAGGAGTGGCGCACCATTCCATCACACCCCTTATTTGAAGCCTCCTCTCTGGGGCAAATCAGGGGTGGGAAGCGTGGGGGCATAAAGAAGCAATGCGTTCATAAGAGCGGACGATTTCACTTGAGAGTGGGGAACTCCGTTCAGTGGGTTCATATACTGGTATGCACAACATTCCACGGACCCAAACCAACCCCCTCATATACTGTAGACCACATCAACAGAGACCCCAAGGACAATCGCCCTGAGAACCTCCGATGGGCTTCACCAACCGCCCAGGCTCGCAACAACACCAACGTCCTCAACAAGGGCTTACCGCTTTACATAAATGACTACACCAACCAACAGGGGACGAGATACTACGCAATCAAGGTGGAGATACCAGGGACAAGGGAGACTGGGAGGAAGTATATGCACAAAGCACTGAACATTGAGAATTACACGCTTGAGGAGGCTATACAGGAGCGGGACGCTATTATGGCTGAGTTGGGGGTGGAGGCTTAGCAGAACCTCCAGCGGTTGCTGCAGTTCATGCAGGTGACGAACGTTGTCAATGGCTCGTCTGCACTGCGGGTCTGCATCTGGTAGTAGGTCGTTTTCATAGATTTGCACTTGCCACACTTGAACATACCAACATACCCCTCCTTGTCCTCTAGCGCCAGTGCCTGCTTGTGGGCATCCTGGATACGGCGCTGCTCCCTGGTGGTGTGATAGGGCCCCTTGGGCCACAGCTCACACGGACCCATCTTGGGCGCCTCCCACGACTTGATCTTCTTGGTCTGGATCATATCCATCAGTGGGCACTCTTTGGTGGTGAGGAGTGACTTCATGGTGACCCACTTCTGCTTGTAGATGTGGCGGAAGCTGGGGTTTTCCCAGCTGGGGGTGGACATCCGCACCTTGCAGCGTTCGATGGCATAGAGGAAGATTGCCTTCTCGAGGTTCACCGAGACGGCGTGGGACAGAGGGGCATCTTCACTACCCAGGGCGGTGATCTGCTGGCGGACGTGCTCACGAGCGGGGTGCTGGTTCTGGGTCTCCATATAGCAAGTTAGTGTTTACTATTATATATCCGAATACTTGGGTGCGCCGGGACATTTTTTACATTGCGCTTCCCATAGCCAACAGGGGGTGCTGGGTCCTCCCCAAGCGCAACCGCTGGTTGTCAAACTTCCTCCGCCTGTTGGCACTCCCCGTGACATTCTCATACATCTCCCTGGGCTTCTCGGTCAGCACGACGGATGCCAGGAGAATCAGTACAATAAACGCCCACTTGTGGTCGGTCCAAGCCATTTATCACTTGCAAACATTTTTTACCTGCTGCTGCTGAACAGCCTCCTTGACATTCGTAAAGCGCTCGACCCCATCGGCGCATAAAACATACGCAACATTCATAGTAAAGGAATTCTCTACTATGTTTCGCACAGAAAACTTTCCAGCCAGGAGTGCAGTCATAGTGTGTGAACAGGAGGGGCACATCGTAGAGGTTACGATGGAACTCAAGGACATCCCTCGTCTCCTAAAGGGAACCGCAACCATCCAGGGTGCACACCCTGACCACGATGTTGTCATACTCAGGTGTGACGAGTCACCCTTCGATCTCATGCAGAATCAGAACATGCCCGAGTTGAACGGACCCGCCCTGTTTGTCAGGATGGACGAAAACTCGGAGCCCCAAGATCTCACTCTCCAGGAGTTTTGGGAGATTGTGGGGTCCACGCCTTCCCGATCAGGGCAGCCCGAGCATAGCTCAGACCCAGAGCAAACTGAATGAACACCAGATCCAGCATATTCCTCTCGTTGAACTCGATATTCATCGGGTTCGCCTTCATAATCCGTATCACCTTCTGCCCATGCTTACTCATATCCTCCTCTGGCTCAGCCATGACATCTGAGAGCAGCTTGAACCACATACAATGCTTCTCGTCCTCTGGGTTGAAGGCGTCATTGTAGGATTTTGCAACAGCTGTATCCATTTTGGTAAAATATATTTCACAGTCTTTATCAACATACACATGGCAATCCCACGGACTCTTGCACAGAACGCATATCTCAAGGCACTCCGCAACAACATCAAACCCATCGTGGTGGCGACCGGTCCGGCGGGCTGCGGAAAGACCCTGATGGCGTGCAATGCTGCTGCCGAGAGGCTTCATGCCCAGAAGGTGGAACGCGTGGTGATCACACGCCCCACGGTGACTGTGGACGAGGACCTAGGATACCTCCCTGGCAAACTCGAGGAGAAGATGGATCCATATATGAGACCAATCATGGACATCATGGGAAACTACTTCACCCGTGCCCGCATCCAGCAGATGATGAAGAATGGGACCCTCGAGATTGCCCCCCTGGCATTCATGAGGGGGCGAACCTTTGACAACTCCTTCATTATCGGCGACGAGATGCAGAATGCCACCCAGAGTCAGATGAAGATGATCCTGACCCGCCTGGGGGCGGACTCCAAGATGGCAATCACGGGTGACATCTATCAGACGGATCTTCCACCAGAATCCACCAGTGGGTTGCTCGACCTCGTCACTTCAATCCACAATGCCCCCCGCCTCGACTATATCCAGCACGTTGCCATGAACGATGAGGACATCCAGCGCCACGAGGCAGTCAAGGAGGTCTTGAAATTATATGATGATGTTTGATCTCTGGTATGGACTTGTTTATATCGAGGTTTTCCCATATTGTCAGGGGGGCGGGTTCCCCCCACCCATCCGCAACCCTGGTGGCATCCCAGAACTTCTGGTATCGAGGGTGAATCCACACTATCCAGTGACGATCACCAAACCCTCGATACGGAAACCTGTTGTGAACCGTCGCACACCATGGTTCGAGTGGGTCGAACACAACCTTCGTGATGTACTCCCAAGGGGTGTGACCCATGGAGCGGGTCACCCACCTGTGAACATCATAGGCATGTTGATCATCAACCTCTCTAAGTATTACCCCGTCCATTACTATAAAGGTATATTTCTATTCTTTAGAAATGGCAGTTGCCATTGTCACCGGTGTCACTGGTCAGGATGGGTCCTACCTCGCAGATTTCCTCCTGGAGAAGGGGTACGTTGTGCACGGGGTCATTCGACGAACCACCCGTAAGCCCGAGGATACCTGGGCTCCAATAAAGAATCCGAATTTTATGGCGCACGACGCCGATCTGGAGGACCAAGCAAGTCTGTTGAGGATGCTCCAGAAGGTGGGTCGCCCCGAGCGTCTGGAGGTGTACAATCTGGCTGCCCAGAGTCACGTAGCGGTGTCCTTTGCCTGCCCCCTCTCGACGACCCAGATTAACTACGTGGGGGTCTTGAACCTGTTGGAGTCCCTGCGCCAGCTGGACCTCCTGGGGGTCACGCGCTTCTACCAAGCCAGCACATCCGAGATGTTCGGTGACGTCCTCGAGGTCCCCCAGAGGGAGACGACCCCCTTCAACCCCTGCAGCCCCTACGGCGTGGCGAAGGTTGCCTCCCACATGGCGGTCAAGAACTACCGGGACTCGTACAACTTGTTCGGGTGCTGTGGCATCCTCTTCAATCACGAGAGCCCCCGCCGTGGCTACAACTTCGTTACCCAGAAGATCGTCAAGGAGTTCCAGAACGTCTTTGTTCACGGAACCTGCATGGAGTTGGGCAACCTGGATGCCAAGAGGGACTGGGGGCATGCCAAGGATTACGTCCGCGCCATGTGGATGATGCTCCAGAACGATACTCCTGACGACTACGTGGTTGCCATGGGGGAACAGCACAGCGTCAGGGACTTTGTGGAGGCTGTGGTGCGCCAGTACAACAAGGAGATCAGGTGGGAGGGCGAGGGTCTCTCAGAGGTTGGCATTGTCGATGGTCGCGAGGTTGTTCGAGTTAACCCTGAGTTCTACAGGACCTGTGAGGTGAATACCCTCCTGGGAGACTCGACGAAGATCCGTAGCCTTGGTTGGCGTCCCGGCTTTTCCTTTGAGGAACTCGTCAAAGACATGTGTGGGAACGCCCCTCGGGCGATTACCAAATTCTATTAGGGCATCCCACTCCTCTCTCATACCACCCCACCCCCCACACGGAAACTTGATGCCATTACGAGCCAAGTTGGGCTTGATAAGCTGCTTGGTGTTTACAAGTTGCCTGGCATCATCAGCATCCAGCATCCCCAGGAGCCTCCACTTATTTGGGATCTCGTCGGTGGCCCACTTTTCACGCAGCGCCTGACAGACGGGCCAAGTAACCCGCCGCAGGTGATGCACCTCCTGCTCCAACTGGGTGATGCGGGGCAACAGGTGCTCCCTGATGAACTTTCCCAATTCATCGGCAGTGGGTTCCTTCCACTCCATTTTAAAACCTATAGGTAGTAAGTTTTAAAATGGAACAAATCCAAACCATGATGTGGCTCGTGGCGTGGTCCATCCACCGCCGCGGCAGGGGTCGTATACCCCGAGAGGAGCGTGTGAAGATATTGGGCACCGTTCTCATGCTATGTCTGCAGGTGTTTCAAACCAGTCCCTGCGACCTCGCAACCAGCCAGCCCGCCATAGCTAGCATGGCTCCACGCCCATTCATGATCTCCGCCTCGGGGGTGAACGGACCCCATGAGAGGGACTCACCATCATTGTAGGTGAATGCCGTCCCCAGAGCCACCAGACCCGTCACAGCCACTGCGTCCAGAGCCTCAAACCTGTGTGCACCGTGGGACGCTGCCTCCACGGCTGCCCACGCAACACCCTGCATAGCCGAACGACCGTTTACGGTTTCCGCAAAGCGCAGATAGTTTTGCAAGTTGGCGGATGAACCACCCTGTGATGGCTCCGGGGATGGGCGAGCCTTTCGCGAACGCGAGGTGGAGGGACGAGTCTTTGTGGCAGCCGAACATGTTGTCAGGACAACGGCGGACATTGGTTCTATTTGTTACTCACTCTTTTCCTTTAAGCCCTGCGAACGTCCCATGAGGTATGCCCACAACAACATCCCCTTGCCAATATCCCGAGCACTGGTGTCCCTCCCGTAATACTCATCCAGTTCACGGTCCAGCAACTCCTTGCGCTCCTCTTCGGTCATCGCGTCCCAGTCCTCGTCCACCTGATCCCAACACTCCTCGGACACCTCGGGGGGCAGGTCGGGGTATAGGTCGTCCAGATTCTTGTCAATGTCATATCCGGGTGGTGGGCGCAGTGGGAAGAACACCCGATATAAAGTAAACCCAGCGATTCCAATAGTAAGCAGGTGAAAAATATACATTGTGTATTTAGTCTTTATGCCCCCTTTCCTCTAAGATGGTTTCAATTTTCGTAACCTTCTTGTGGATATCCAAGCAGACTTCCCGAACCTCTCGTTGCTCGATTTCCTGTGCATCAGCCCGGGTGAACAGGGTATCAATCCGAGAGACCTGGTAACCCCCTGCAAAGATTGCGCCAGCCACTGGGATCATCTGGAGGGCAAGGGACCACTGTGCGCTCATCGTACATATTATGTCTGTTAGATATTAATATGGAGGATCTCAAGTGTACTCCGAAAAAGACCCAACTGATTTCTCTTGACAGCCGAAATGCCACCTCGGGAACAGTTGGCAACTGTCAGTTCCGATTTGGATTGGATTCCAATGTGTTCATCGAGAGCATGAAGGATGTGGTGGGGGTACGCCTCCTGGACTTTTACATCACCCAGCCTGGTGGGATACGGGGAGGTCCCATCCAGCCCATGGGGAAGATTGTGGACATTCAGGTGGAGGAGATACCCGTCAGGGGTCAGATGCTCGACGCATCCCTGGGTCGCCTGTTCGCTCGGGTTCCCCTGGAGACCAGCACGAACTCTAGCACGAACACCACAGGGGAGGTGGGGGAGCAGTGGAAGGGGGTGTACAAGACTCCCCCCAGATACTTCAATCCGATACCTCTTGATCGTCTCACCTTCCGTCTGACACAGGTGGGGGACACCCAGAGAGAGGACCTCCCCGTATCCTCGTGGTGGTACATGTGCTTCGA